>Ga0209373_10000475_pt1 | contig 65402 bp, 46 predicted proteins | sample Higcelweek5metaG_FD_187173 | JGI IMG/M metagenome (GOLD analysis project Ga0209373, IMG submission 187173) | Freshwater pond sediment microbial communities from the University of Edinburgh, under environmental carbon perturbations - High... | ecosystem: Environmental > Aquatic > Freshwater >...
CATCTTCCAGTTCTTGGATCGTCAAGTCCAACCGGACGTAACGGTCCGAATGCAAGCGACTGATATCCCCGTGATGCGATTTCCTCGACAGGCAGGCAGGCTTCGAAAAATTTCTCATTTTCAAATTTACGGGCGATAACTTTGTCGGCTTCAGTAAGAGCATCGAAAAATGCCTTGTATTCATCACTATTGAAAGGGCAGTTAATATAATCACCCTCCCCCTCAACCCATCTTGATGCTGAAAAGGCAATACTGTAATCAATGGAATCAGCAGATATTATCGGTGCAATCGCATCGTAAAAGTTAAGCGAAACAGAACTGAACTCTTTTGTAAGCCATCCGCATAGCCCCTCTGATGCAAGCGGACCCGCAGCAATAATACAAAGATCAAAACCATCGGGCGGCTCAGTACATTCCTGGCGGATAAATGTAATCAGCGGCTCTGCGGCAATTGATGCTGCCACATCACGGGAAAAATTTTCTCTGTCAACAGAAAGAGATGATCCTGCAGGTACTGCATTTTTTCGTGCAAGTGCAAGCAGCGGACTGTCAAGCATTGAAAGTTCAGCCTTTAGCTGACCGTGGCCTGATGGTACATCCTGAGACTTGAATGAATTTGAACAGACAAGCTCAGCAGGAAGATCTGTCGTATGCGCAGGAGTCATCCTCTGAGGTCTCGCTTCGTAAAGCGATACGTTTATTCCTTGTCGTGCAAGAACCAGTGCAGCCTCGCAGCCTGCTAATCCGGCCCCTATCACCGCGGCTTTATTCATTAAAAACGATATTCTTTCTTTTAACCTATAATCCGCAATTGAATCGTGGCGCTCTACTGCGGAATTTAGGGTTAACCGTTACAAGGCACAATCAGATGTCCATATCTGAACTGATATTTTCCTCACCTGCGTTTTCAACCTGAGGACCTTTACCAGGAAGCATGAGCTCATCTTTACATGATGGGCATCGCAGATAACTGCCTTTACGTTTAGTTTCCTTCTGCACAAGCATCGGATAACCGCAATGGCCGCACTTCTGATCAATCGGACGGTCCCATGTTGCAAATGTACACTGTGGATATGCATTGCATCCGTAAAATATTTTGCCTCTGCGGGTTTTTCGTTCGACAAGTGTTCCCTTGCAGCCCTCCTGCGGACAATGTACACCTGTTGAAAGTGACTTTGTATTTTTACATTCAGGATATTTTGAACATCCGAGAAACCTGTTGCCGTTAATGGTCAGAATTACCATCGGAGCGCCGCATTTATCACATTTTTCTTCGGTCTGTAACGCTTCAACTTTTTCCAAAGGTTCAGTATATTTACATCCAGGAAATCCCTGACATGCAAGAAACTTGCCGTTTTTACTCCATTTTATCACCAGCTGATGCTCACCGCATTCAGGACACTTCCTGTCAGTAACTTCCTGATTCTGGGCACGCAGGTCTTTTATGCTCTGCTTGACACCAGACAATCGCATGGAAAACGGACCATAGAAATCTTTAAGCACCTGCACCCAGTTTGCGTCACCGACTTCGATTTTATCAAGAGATGTCTCAAAATCTGCAGTAAAACTGACATCAAACACTTCAGGAAATTCCTTCACCAGAATGTTTTTAACCATAAAACCGACCTCGGACGGAATGAACCGGCGGCTTTCAAGTTCAACGTATTTGCGTCTTTTTAAAGTATCAATGATCTGTGCGTATGTACTTGGACGGCCAATCCCCTTGTCTTCAAGCTCACGCACCAGTGAAGCTTCAGTGTAACGTGGGGGCGGCTGTGTAAAATGCTGTTTATCATTCAATGTTTTCAATAAAAGTGGCTTCTTTGCCTGTACATCCGGCAGCCGCTCATCTTCTTTTTCACCACTTTCGGAGACTTCATCTGTACTTTCATCATAGAGTGCGAGAAATCCGTCAAACTTGATAATCGAACCTGTCGCTCTGAAAATGCACCCGTCACCATCAATATCGACACGGGTTGAATCGCTGATAGCATTCTCCATCTGTGAAGCTAAAAAACGTTTCCAGACAAGTTCATAAAGTCTGTGCTGATCCCTTGACAAAAAATCTTTCACCTTGTCCGGTGCGAATTCGACATTTACCTGGGAAGGCCTGATTGCTTCATGCGCATCCTGAGCATTTTTGTTTTTGCCATATGTCCGGGGTGCTTTCGGCAGATGGCGTTCAGTGAAAAGTGTACCAATAACAATACGCGCATCCCGTAAAGCTTCATCAGCAAGACGCGTTGAGTCTGTTCTCATATAGGTTATAAGACCCAGTGATCCCAGATTTCCAAGCTCAAGACCTTCGTAAAGCTGCTGTGCGATCATCATCGTTTTTGCAGCAGAAAATCCAAGTTTTCGGGCAGCTTCCTGTTGTAAAGTACTTGTTATGAACGGTGGATAAGGTTTTCGTTCCTTTTCAGACCGTGTAACATCTTTAATTATGAAATTTTTGGATTTTAACCGGTCAATCAGCGCCTTTGCACTCTGACCATCAGCAATAAGCGGTTTTTCCTTATCATCCTTGCGTCCATCAACAGAGAGCAGTTTTGCAGAGAACTGACTTCCCTCATAATCAAACATTCCGGCTATAGTCCAGAATTCACGCTGCCTGAATGCTTTTATTTCTTCTTCACGTTCACAAATGAGTCTTAACGCAACTGATTGTACACGGCCTGCACTCAATCCGCGAAAAACGGTTCTCCATAGAATCGGCGAAACCTGATAACCTACAATTCGGTCAAGAATACGGCGTGCCTGCTGGGCATTCACCTTGTTCATGTCAAGCTCACCGGGGTTCTCAATAGCAGCAAGTACAGCACGTTTGGTGATTTCATTAAACATTACGCGCCTGATAGGAACATTATCAGTCTTTATAGATTCAGCAACATGCCATGCAATTGCCTCTCCTTCGCGGTCAGGGTCGGGCGCAAGAAAGATCTCATCCGCTTTTGCTGCCTCATCCTTTAAAGCCTTTAGAATGCGACGTTTCCCCTTGGATGTCACATACTTGGGTTTAAAATCATGTTCAATATCAACCCCGAGCTCCTTTTCAGGCAGATCAATAATGTGCCCCATAGTTGCCCGGATTGCGAAATCCTTACCAAGATATTTCGAAATGGTCTTACATTTTGCCGGCGACTCGACTATTACCAGATGCTTGGCCATAGTTGAAACTCATCCTCTTAAGTTTATTTTTATAAATCAGAAGTCTGCTTATTGCAGAAAAACCTTAAGTTTAAATATCTGCGACTGCACAAATCTGCTATTCTATATTTATGAGAAGCCAAAAATTTCACAATGGCTCATCTACGAATGAACTACAATATGATTAATTGCGGAGAACTAAGCAAAATTTTATTACACCATTTTGAAGAAAGGTAATTTTTTAAGTAAATAAATTTATAAAATAACCGAGTAAGAAAAAATTACTCCCGCCAATCTGCATGATTGTTTATGAAATCCGATTATCATAAAACAGCGATTTATCGACCAAAAAACATTAATCGTGTTTAAATCAGCATCCATTTCTCCATAAGTGTTTTCAATTCGCTGTTGCGAAATGGTTTGGCAATACGATCTGTGAATCCATATTCTTCAGGATTTGCCATAATTGGATCATCCGCATAACCACTTGCTACAAAAGCTTTTATTTCCTTATCTACCTTTCTTAGCTCAGAGATTGTTTCTTTTCCACCCATTCCACCAGGAATCGTCAGATCCATTATAACTGCATTAAATCTATGCCCCTCAGATCTGGCAGTCTTAAGTGTTTCCAGAAGCTCATTTCCTTCATGGGCATAAACAATATCACACCCCATACGTTTGAGCAGTTCCCCAAATGTCTCCCTTATATACTCCTCATCATCCATAATAAGAATACGGCTTGCAAGCACAGCGGTATCCGTAACATAGCCTGGTGTATGCAATGATTTTTCCGGCATGATGATGTGCCCCTTTAAATGAGAGATGGGTATTTGATTTTTCAGGACTGATTTCTAAAATCACGATAGTAAATAAATTACCGGTGTTATTTTGAGCATTTCGGGAATCATTATATAAATTTCGATCTATATTCTTAGATATTTGATTAATTCAAGAATACGATACCTGATAAACAGACACATAAGATAGAGATTAATCATAAACAACAGGTAATTGGTTGTAAAGTCTGAATGCAAAGTTGATAAGCGAAGAGATAAATTCAGACACCCCAATAATGTAAGTATACATCAAAAAAAAGAATTTGTAAATGGGCCAGGCTCTGATGTTTATACTTCATAAACAGCCAATATAAGCTAACATGTTGATCCGGATTGAGCTATGTAAGTATTGTTTTATCAGATAAACTCCTGAATCCCAGGCTTGAGGATTCAGGAGTAAAAACAAAGTTTTGTTATACAGTTAACGTTTTACCGTAATAAATCCGTTAATTGCGGTCTTCTTTGTACCATCATTAATAACAACACATAATTTATATGTTCCTGCACCAATAAGGCGATGCTTTTTATTGTACCCATCCCAGACACAATAGAATGAATCTCCATAAGATTTCAAATCACTTTCAAGGACTTTATTGCCAAGACAATCATAAATGGTACACTTTGCCTTGATGTTTTCAAGTTCCATTGAAGTTGTCGGCCTGAGTCTGATTGCAGTTCCGAAACCTTTGGATCTGTCAGGAATATTCTTTGGAAGCTCAGACACTTCCGGTGTAAATGGATTCGGACTGCTGCATACGGTCCATTTTGCAGGAGGCCAGATAATTGACAGAATTACCCTGCGATTTTTACTGTTTGCCTGTATTGCACCATTATTATCAGAAATTTTTGCAGCTGTATTGATCCATACAGAATCACCACTTGACGGAACAGCACCCACCCCTGAGTTATTATCTGATACAATGACAAAGCGATAGTTATTATCTCCATCAGACCCGATATAATTCAGGTTCAGCGTATAACGACCTTCATTATCCTTACCTGCAAACATAAAAGGATCCGTATCAAAGGGTTCTGCAAGCTTTTCAGATAATTCAACTGACAGTGTGTCATTTTCCCTGGAACCATCAACATTGTTCTTTCCAGGCAATATCTTCGCTGATAAGACCACAGGTGCTGCAAAATCAGATACCGCTGAATTAATTGAATTATCAGGGGTATTAGCGAATACGACACTTACCTCCATTAGTAAAGATGTATTGATCTTTGACGAAACCGCAGCTCCATCTGCAGGCAGCATAATGGTTGAGTCATCGACGTTTTTAAGTTTTGTGAGATCTGCTGCCACAATCCTGACAGTAGGATCTGCATGCCAGTGCAGATCCAAAGACATGATTTCTGAAATATCAACAGATCGTTTAAAGCAGACTTTCACACTGTCAATATACCCGTTGGCATCAGTATCAAGATACCACACACGGCTTATTGCTGCTGGCCCCAGCTGCAATGTCAATACAACTGATCTGTTCAGATCATGAGGCACATTATTATTCAGATCACAGATTTTTCCATCATAACTTCCGGGCAATAACCGCAGTTTATCACCATTTTCAGGATGATTGCCTGATTTCACAAGCTTTATAGTCATAAGAGAGTCACTCTGAATAGATACTATTTTGTCAATGTCAAGATATATGGTATCAGTGGTCTGGGCCTTTACAAGAAGAAGCTGCCTGCCGATAAGCATCGACGGCACCACAGTTTCAGTGAAAGCCAGGGTCAGGACATCCGGATCATCACCTTTGTTTTCAAGCACAGATGCCGATACAATTGACGGCCCGACACCATCACTGAATGATTTTGCATTCTGCTTGTCCTTGCTATCTACAGTCATGTACATCGTCACACGTCCGGATGGGGCACCGTCAGTGCCTGTCATTGACACAAACGGAACAGAGAGTGACATTCCGTTTTTAGTGATATCAGATACTGCTATGCTGTAGTTTTTCCCTTTATAGTCGATTATCACTGAGTCAAGACGCTGTCCGTCTTCAAAATCACTTGTCAGATTAATCATAAGCAGATCAGGTGTACAATCCCCATCATTGTCGCGCATGACAGCAGACCGAATAGATGGCCATGCTGCAGATGTAAGTATTGTAACAGAGACAGAATCGCCTTTTGTCACAGCATCTGTTTTTACACTGATCACAGCTGTTCCTTCACCGATATTTGTAATTGTGCCGATCCAGCGGTTTCCTGCCGACTCTTTTACAGATGCAGCCTGGTCATTGTTACTTGTCCATACAGCATCATCAGCAAAACCTACAAAACTGCCATATTTATCACGAACAACAGCGTACAGTACAAATGTCTGCTGATTTGATCCAAGCGTTATCGGATCAATGTATTCATCACCAGTTCTGTTGAAACTTGCGGTATCAAGAATAATATCGATATGATCAGGTTTACCCTCATCTCCTGATGCACATTTGATTGCTGCACGCGCACCCAGATAATCAGTCTGCCAGCCGCGGATATTGGCATATGCAGTATTGTAAACTGTATCTCCACTGCAGTTGTCAAGAGTTGCTTTTATCCATATATTTACAGAATCATCAGCACTCAGATAATTATCACCGCCTGCCACATTCCATAATATTTTACCATTAGTATTTGTACCGGTAAGCTGTGTTGCAGCCATTTTTCCTGTGACAATTGATCCGCCTGATGAAATATATGTCAGATCTGACGGCAGAATATCCCGAATTGACAAATCAAAAGCCGCATCCATGTGACTGTTCCAGCCCCAGAGCTTTGACTGTTCAACATACTTGTTGGCCTTTACACCAGCATGTCCTTCCCGAACAGTTATTCCGGCCATTGTAATATTGGGCAGTTCCGATGATGTATCACCGGCCCAGAAAGAAATTGTATCTTCAGCAAGGCGTATTTTGAAATTAAAGGCATTTGGAAAATTCGTATAAGAGAATCGCTGGCGGCTTCCGATAATCTTTCCATTGTCATAAACTTCCATCCACATGTCGCCCCACTCTTTTTTGATCTTTATCTCGACAAACGCAGTTCCGTTTACACGCGCCACAAGCGAAGATGTGTCATTGCCGCTGAGTCCCAGAGTACCGCCGAAAACACCATTGACACCATACGCATACTTGTGTACCATCATGGCGCCTATTGTACTGAAAACAATAGTGTCACCTTTCATGGCCAGTTTGCCTTTTCCACCCTTGTCAATCCATTCAGCAGCATCAGACGCAATAGTGACTATTGTTCCGTGTGTCTGCCTGTAACCGATCTGATACCTGACAGTATCACCCTGTAAATAGACTGATTTATCAGATGTTTTATACATTGTCGTAGCTTCAGGCGGGGCCGGAGGAATGGAATCACATGTAACTGTAATAGCAGCGCTGTCATATACAGGAGACTCCTTGTCCGCAGAAATCCAGGTCCGTGTCATGACTGTTTTGTTCTGCATAGGGCAGGAACCGTCAGCCTTTAGAAGATATTTGATTGAGCCCTTCTCTTTTACCTGGAGTTTTGAAATTGTCCATGTTATGACATTATTCTTTACTGTCGCTGATACTCCAAGCGCAGTACTGCTTGTAAATTTACTGAATGTTAATCCGGCAGGAATTGTATCACGTATAATTACATTCTCGGCATCACGTCCCGGAAGTGGCCCGTTGCCGGCAACTCTGCGCCATGTATAACCGTCCCACTCCTCAACAAGGATATTATCAATTGTATGTGTTGTAGAGCGGCACTCTTTTGGATTATAGGTTGTAATCTTGATATTTGGATTCTCAAGATCAGTCCAGTCATTTGTGACAGGAAATCCCTTGGATTCATCATCTGCATCAATAGCATCGCTATTCCATGACCAGTCATCACTCCAGTCGACATCTGTATAAGTACCGGTATGAATATCCCAGACAAGACGAAGCGGGTCGACTCCCCCGCGATGAATCATGGTCGTAACACCGCGGTACCAGTCAAGATGATAATTAGTTGCAGTAAGTTTTGTCGGTCTGGCCGGATCATTTACATCTGAAAACTGAAGAATTATCTTCTGATTCCATTTTCCGCGCGCATCCTGTCCTGATGTTATATTCTCATGCAATACCTTGGCATCACTTGCGGCAACGCCTTCAAAAATCTGCTTTGTCAACTCCCAGCCATTTGAGCAATCTGTTGTGTTTTTGTAGCATGTCAATCCGGCATCAAAAAGAAAATATGATACACGGTAATTTCCGTAATCAATATATGCCTCATTTGCATCATGAAACAGGCGGAACCGCATTTTGTTTGACGGCCCCTTGCCCGATGACAATGGAGCGCTGGAATATGAAAAATGCACACCCGGGCGGCCGCCGTTTATCCACCCCGCTTCAGATGTATTTTGAAAATTCACTGTTACTTCAACTTCTTTTCCAGGATTGATATAGTTATTAGCTACCTTTTTATCAATAATAAGCGCGCGTTTCGCAATGTCAAGGTAATTGCGTTCCATCACAGGTGTGATATTGTTGGGATATTCATTTGATGTCCAGCCGCTGCCGTTTGAACATTTGATTGATACACGATTACGATACTGGGTTTCAGATGCAATCCCTATCTTGACAGTAAGTTTTACCTGCCCTTTTGTAGTGGAAATATCTTCTGATGTTTTAAAACCGCTCAGTGAGCTGACTTTCCATGTTACAGTATTCAATCCGGAATTATAAACACCTCCGCCAGTGCTTGAAATGTAAACAAAATCCTTGTGCAGAGTATCTGTAATAACAATATCCTTTGCGTCAAGCGTTCCATAGTTACGGTAATCAATTGTATATGTAACACTGTCACCTTCAAAAGCGAATGTTTTATCTATATCCAGATACACTTTCATATTTGCAGTCGGTTTTATCTCTGAAGGCGCCTGATAGTTTCCTGAAAGTACAAGCAGCCCCAGCATTCGAAACCATCCATGAAAATAAAAAGGGATACTCTTAATATAACGCTCTTCGTTTTCTGAATCCCATTTCATTTCCAGGCATCTGTAAAGCTCAGCCATAAGTCTGTGATCCTGAGAAACCACTGCTGATGGCGAACCGGTCCCTGGAACCCAGTTAAGCGGAAATGTTCCAAGCGGTTTACCTTCGGGAGTATAATATTGTTTAAGAATATCAGGTCCCCAGTAACCAAGACCATCTTCCCCTCCAACATTTTCAGTACAGGCGTTATTCCACGGATCCTGACGCCCATCCCATAAAAAGCGGGCATATCGCTTGCCGATGTCCTGCTCAAATGAGTTTTTAACTCCCGGTTTTATCTGATGAGTCTTTGGGTCCCATGTATATGATGGATTTCCGTACCAGACTTCATTTAAAATCGTTCTCCATGCACAACGAAAATCTTCTCCATCAGAAAAGCTTGTATAAGACGGCGTATTGTCACTTGACAGACTTACCCACCCGGCAAAAGGAATCATCTTTTCATTGTCAAGCATCTTGCCCATAAGCCAGTCCGATGATGCCTCACCGCGGCGGAATTGTTTTATGTTCCAGGCATACTTTGCTGAATCCTCCTGAGAAAGAAAATCTGCAAAAGCACGGAAATATGATGGTGAATTGTAGTCAATGTGCTGAGGGGTACCTCCTGATGCGTCAGGTTTCCGTGGAAATCCACTGACATTAATATCACTTGCCCAGCTGGTGAGTTCTCCCCATGAATCACCACCCTTAATGTATCCGTCAAGACCCACATCACCACAGAGATAGTTTCCGTTAGCACTGTATATTAATGTATCTGTCAACCCTTTTAAAAAATTGATCGCCTCTTTTTTGTAAGATATCGGCTCTCCGCAGGCATCATCTATACCCATGAATTCGCCCCATTGCAGATAAGCAGTAAATAGCGCAAGTGCAATGTCAACATCACCATCGGTTGCGGAATTTGCACCGGCACCGGTCCACCCTGGAAGTTGACTGTACTGATACCCTGGGCTTGTTTCCTTGCAATCACTATATTTTTTAACTTTATTCAATGCAAAATCGTGAATATAAAGCCACATTCCGTCAAAGGTCTCTTTATCAGCCATTGATGCTGCACCAAGTAAGCCATACCCGTCACCTTCTGAACATTGAGGATTTGACTTATATTTTATATAATCCTTGCCTCCGACACCACCTCCGGGTTTGGATGCACGATTCATCTGAATCTGATATCCGTCACGGATTGTCTGCTCCATCTCGGCATGAGTTACACCTACTCCTGGCTTTGTAGCAAGGTTATCAAGTGTTGAAGTCAAATTTTTATAGGCAAGAAACTGAGGAAACGGATATACCGGATTGCCGGAGTTTATTGAAACAGTTACCGCAAATCCCTCTTTAGGTGAAAATCCAAAAATAATTATAGTAACAATCACCAAATAAAATAATGGGTTAAGCATCAGCAATTCATCTTTTTTACTCATTAATCCAATCCTGAATGAAATTTTTCTGCACACAAATATAAAGTTAGAAAAACATTGAATATACCAGCTACCTTAAAATACATGGTTTCATATCAGAAAAACGAAGAAAATCCATTTCTCCATATTGCATACTTGGATAAAAACTGTAAACAACATATTTTATATGGCAAGTTTAGAAAATATTCCTAAACCGGATTATAAAAATGTCATTTAAATGCAATATTAAGCAATTTCTCTAATAATAGTTAATTTACCGATTAATATTATAATATGCACGTTTTTAAATTTGTTTGATAGATTTTAATAAATGGGGTCACAAAAAAATGAATATAAAAGATGCCATAAAAGCAATAGTCGAAAACAAAAACCTTTCGATGCAGGAATCCTATGAGATCTTCAATCAAATTATGAGCGGTGAAGCAACAGATGCGCAGATTGCCGCATTTATAGTTGCCCTGAGAATTAAAAGTGAAACTGCAGACGAAATTACCGGCGCAGTAAATGTAATGCGGGAAAAAGTAACTCATATCAATCCAAAAAACAGAGACCATCTTATTGACACCTGCGGCACTGGAGGTGATGGTGCAAACACATTCAACATATCCACTGCTGCCGCTTTTATCGCTGCCGGCGCAGGTGCATCTGTTGCAAAACACGGCAACCGCAATATCTCAAGCAGATGCGGTAGCGCAGATGTACTTGAGGCATTAGGTGTAAATGTCAATGTTGCTCCTGAAATTACAGAACAATGTATCAATGATATAGGTATCGGTTTTCTTTTTGCGCCATCACTGCATAAAGCAATGAAATATGCAATAAATCCCCGCAAAGAAATAGGTATCAGAACAATATTCAATATTCTGGGGCCCCTTACAAATCCGGCTTCCGCTCCAAACCAGCTGCTTGGTGTTTTCGCCGCAGCAATAACTGAAACAATGGCTCAGGTATTGAAAAATATCGGTACAAACAAAGCTTACATTGTACACGGAATGGATCCGCTTGACGAAGTGTCATTGTCAAATCCGACAAAAGTTTCAGAATTAAATAATGGTGAAATAAGAACATACACAATATCACCTGAGGATTTCGGGGTTAAACGTGTACCTATTTCTGCTTTAGCAGGCGGTACACCTGCTGAAAATGCTGTTATAATCCGTAAAGTACTGGAAGGTGAAAAGGGGCCACATCGCGATATTGTCCTTTTAAATGCAGCATTTGCAATTGCAGCTGCAGGTATTGTAGAAACGCCGCTTGAAGCATTCAGCATTGCTGTAAAAACACTTGACAGTGGAACGGCTTTGAAAAAATTGCAGCAATTGATTGAAGCAACTGCCCAATAGACAGCGAATCATTCAGGCAATTAAATAACATTGACGCATACCTTCAAAATAGCAGAATTTAAACTGCTCAGGGAATAGTAACCGAAACATTTACTATTTCGCCTGATTCAATAATCACTTCATTTGACAAGCTGATCGATTTGACCGAATATGTGCCGGCATTGTCTATCTTTGTCAATGTTGCAGCTTTCAGTGCATATGTTCCTTTTGGTAAAGATGAAATTTCAAACGGCCCTGTCCCGCTTAACAATGTATAGTATGCCGTACCCTGAAGAAAAACAAGAATTCTTCCGGAATCCAAAGCTGTCACATTACCTCTCACTGCCCCCTGAGAATTCAGTTCAGCCTGATATTGGCCACCTGCGGCACCTGATTTTACATACGCAGCATCTGTAAAATCACTGCTTATCAGAGTCATCGAAATAGTATCAATCTTTATTCCTGTAAATGAAAATTTTCCATCCATGTCCGCTACTGTTGATACTCCAAGACCGCTGTCAATAAACGGTATATAATTTTTATCAAAAAGATATATAAGCGTATATGGAGGCGTTGTGCCGTAAACTCCCTGCGCATGAACAGTAACCACAGCACCATTTGTTGTCTCCACACCAGCCGTCTGATTAGCACAATGTAAACTATTCAGAAGTAAAAGCGCACATGTGACTGCAGGCATTATATTTCGCAATATCATTGTATCTCCCGGTCCGGATATTTACTTATTGGGAAAAACTCCAGATTCAGCTGATAAACGCGTCTGGGGCTATTGTCATTCTGTTCAATTTCTTTAATTTTCTCACGTGCCTCACGTAAAACAGCAGATATTTTACTGAAGCTTTCATCGGAAAGGCTTATTGACAATGTTGAAATATCTCTTTCACTTTTTGGAAAGCGTACAAGAGCTTCTGTTCCAAGCGTGCACATCATGCGCTGAAACGCATGTATTGCAGCACTTTCCCAATAATCTCCGGTTGAAAGAAATGGTGATGTTGCCCTGAATCCATGCTCTGTGCGTTCAATAAATCCGGATTTCTCCATCAATTCTATTGCGCTGGCGGTTTTTGTTTCACTTACAGGCGGCTCAAGAAATGCACCCAGTTTCTCAGGCTTGGAAATATCTGGTACAATTTTTAACAATTCATATAATGCAACATTATACCAGTTCTCAAAAAAATGATGTTTGTCTTCAGGAATCCACTTTCGCATTTGTGAACGGTACTCAAGAATTTCAGCATAGTATTTTTCCCGCTCACAAATATCAGCACAGTTATGAAATCTGACAAGCAATTTGAAGTAATCTGCTTCCAGACGCTTCAACCCCAGCCATGCGATAAATTTAGGAAGCAGGGAAGGTCCGATTCCCCGTGTTCCATTTATGATTCGTGTGAAGGTTCCTGATGGCACTCCACACTTCTCTGCTGCACATCGTAAAGAAAATCCGCTGTTCTTACTGCGCTTTTCTGCACAGAAATCACGGATATATTCACGATAGTCTGTATACGAGTACAGAGTATTCATTTGTATTTGTCTATTTTTGTAAAAACTCTCACTGATAAAAGATCGCAATATTTACCAGGTCTCATACTTTTAATTGTATTACCGGATACTTCCCGGCCATTTAACAGATAATAGCCGGAAAAATAATCAGGCCTTGCTGTTTTCACAGAAAACTTATTTACAATACGAATATCACCTGAGATCACTGCATTGTATGTTGTGCCGCTATAATCTGTAAATGCGGCACTCAGAACACTCAGATCCGTATGAATCCCTGTACCGGAAACTGGAAAGACAATTTCCACAAGAGTCTTATTGTCAATACTGATTTTCTTTGACTGCGAAATATTTACACATAATATGTTATCGGCATCATCAACATAAGCCCCCACTGACAGCGATTTGACAGATGAACTTATCATCGTATTGTCAATGTCTGTATCAGACGGATACTTGATTTTAATTATACAGCTTTTAAAAGGATCTATTGAAAATCCCTGTAATGACAATTTATAGTTGCCGCCATTGTCGACAACAGAGAAACCGACCGATGGGCCAGCTGCAATTGCCGATGAACATATTAATAAAAACAAAAACAACCCCTGCCTGAGAAGGCAGAGATTGCGAGGTTGATTTTTAATAATTATTTCTCCCATTTATTTTGATACAGCCGGATCGAGAATCCGCCCCATAAAGAGTATTGTATTTGTCTGCTTATCACGTATAAGATAAATAAAAGGACGGTTTGCAATAAATGTTTTTGAATAACCCGGAGCCGCTGTCTCGTTGAAAGTGACAGCTGTGGCAGCAGCAGCCTCTGTCCCGCTTTCATCAACCTTGATAAATGCCTTGTGGATTACATCTGCAATCGTGAGATTGATATCTGATATTTTTGAAAAATCAGCTCCATCAGAAAATGGCACTACCATTCCTAATTTTTTCAATGCGTTTACTAAAGATATTGAGCCCGTGGTAAACTGAAATTTCGGTATTTTTACAGTCTCGACTTTAGTAGTATCAAGACCTGCAATAAGGTTCTGAAGACCTTCTGATGTAATTGAATCCTGAAATGTATTGAACATACCGCTATCAGGAAGAATCAGATCCATTGCAATCCGGTCGCCTTTATACGGGAGCTCAAGTAAACGTGCATTTTCTGATTTACTGAAAAGAAGATCTGCTTTCCCTGTATCAAGCTGCATCATAGGCACTGTTACACTGCTCTGATCAAGACGGACAAATGATTCGCTTTTTGTTAATGTCAAATCGAACCTGAACAGCCAGTCGGCAAGAAAATAAATAGCATTTGTCAAAACAAGACGGGTCTCAGGTCCAATACTTCCTTGTGGAAGAAGATCAGGTATTCGCTGATTGGTCTGCTCCGCCACCCAGTCGTTTATGATTATACGTGACGGATCCGGTTCATTGACAAAGTCAAGCAGATATATTCCTGAGTTGTAATTGCGTGCAAGCTTGTCAAGATATCCTACTTTAAGAGGGAAATTCTCCTGTGCCCACAGACTGTTTTCAACATTGAGTTCAAGATTGTCAGTTTCATCAGAATGTTTTTCAAGACTCTGATTCAGTCCGTTCATGGCAATATGAAAATCTTCATCCCCAAGAGTGATTGAAAGAGCACTGCGAATCTGCTGATCAGTTACGCTGTATGCCCCGACATCTGCCATTCCAAGTGCGGTTGTAATGCTGTATGGAGACAGAAATGCATTCCTGTCAGTTTCAATTATCTGCTTATACATATTTATTGCAAATTTATTTATGCTTGCAGCCTGAACTGATATTCTTGAGTCCCCCGGAAGTATAACATCACGACTCGCAGGTGATTTATTAATTGCAAATTTTGAGTCAGGTTTTAACGTTGGATTACCTGTAACCGGATCAGTTGAACAACCGGCAATGAGTCCTGAAATAACCAGAGTAACCAGAATTCTTAACATAATAAAACCTCCATCAAATGTGATAACTGCATGGTATCAAGTTGTTACATTACTAATATACTATCAATTATTTGAATTGTAAATACATCACATCTCTTTTTGCTTCCTTTATCTGGAAGCGCATAGTTATTGTTATCAAATTGATTTTTATATTAGTTACATTTATTTATTATGTTATTTATTTGAATTTTATTCTTTTTTTGGAAGCACTTGGGAATTGTTTTACTGTTATTTATTCCCTTTGTGTTAATTCAGGATATGTTTTTGGATGTACATGACCGGAGGCTTAATTTTGGCCAGTATTTTCATTTCACCACCTATATGTATTTTGTATACAGAAACCGCACAAACATATATAAATTATATTAACATAGAAGCGGATTGATTTTGTTTTCTTATATTTCCATATAGGCCATATTTCCTGGTTGTACCAATAACCGCTGTTGACGCAGGCATTGTCGACAGCCAATATCATACAGAAGATCTCCCCTGTTTCCACCTATACATACCTGTAGTTTTTACATCAATTTAACATATGTTAAGCAATATCTGATACGGTGATTACCTTTTTGTACTATAACTCCTTAACCGGTACATAGATGCGAGTGCGCAACCTCTTCCAACGTAAAATCACGATGAATGTTCTTCTGAATGAACAACTGAGCTTTATAGATCCGTTCCCGATAAAGATTATCAGAGTCGATTTTCATTAATATTACTCCTAACATATTGAAAAATTAGTTATTATGAAGTATATTTGAAAATTGGAATGTAGACTTCCAATTTTCAAACAAAGGTGTATTATGCTTGCTCGAAAAAGTATGAATCAAGTAAAACAGTCGTTGTCACAAATGCCGGTAACTGCGATACTCGGGCCTCGTCAATGTGGAAAAACAACATTAGTGAAAATGCTGCAACAAATTGATAAAAATTTAATATACATGGATTTAGAACGGCCAGATGATAGAAGGGCACTGCAGGATCCGCTTGCTTTTTTTGACCATTTCAAAGATAAAAAAATATGTCTCGATGAAATACAGAGGGTGCCTGAATTGTTTCAGGTAATGCGGTCTGATGTTGATGAACGTGGTATAAACGGACGATTTCTGGTTCTCGGATCTGCATCACCACAACTTTTAAAACAGTCTTCAGAGACACTGGCAGGAAGAATCAGGTATATTGAACAGACACCTTTTACGCTTGATGAAATTACTGGTAGTGTCGATATGGACCTGGTGAGGATGCATTGGCTTAGAGGAGGATATCCAAAAAGTTTTCTTGCTGATAATAATGATACAAGTTTTGAATGGCGATATGATTTTATCAAAACATTTCTTGAAAGAGATATACCTAATCTTGGATTCAGAGTTTCAGGAAATAATATGCATCGATTCTGGGTGATGCTTGCACATTGTAATGCTCAGGTTTTAAACAGATCGAAACTCGGCGAATCTATTGGTATTTCGCATCATACGGTTCAGCATAATATTGACATATTAAGAGACTGTTATATGGTCAGAGTGCTTGAACCGCTTGAAGTCAATACCGCTAAACGATTGGTAAAATCACCAAAAGTGTATATACGGGATACTGGAATTTTTCATTCAATATTGAATATTCAGACTCAGGAACAGCTGTTTTCACATCCATCCTATGGTGTATCATGGGAAAGTTATGCAATGGAAAACATCTGCTCAAATGAGTTTGTTACCAGAAAATGGAAACAGTTTTTTTTCAGTACTCACAGTTCCGGAGAGATTGATCTGATACTTGACAATGAGAATGTACGAATTGCTGTCGAATTTAAAGCCTCAAGTGCACCTGAAATTTCCCGTTCGTTTCCAGGTGCTTTGCAAGATGCAAAAATTGATCATACCTGGGTAGTCGCGCCTGTAAATAAATCATATCCATTGACTAGTAAAATAATGGTTGGAACGATTCAGGATTTTCTTCGTTTTGTTGAAAGTTTATAGTTTTCTGCTTCCTACGGTAAATGTTTTAATTTAATATTAATTTTTTAATCATTATTTTTTTCCCATTTTCCGAGATTTTACAAATTGCTTTATGCTATTAATTGTACTTTTACTTTTTGAAACATTTTCATAACCATTTCCAGTGGCTTTCTGTAAACTATTATCAGAAGCAGCATTTATCAATAGTGATGTTAGATTGTCTTTACCTTCTTCCGGAATGTAAAAATAATTACTTCCAAATTCTATTAATTCCACGAAAATAACCTTATTATATTTCTTTTTTGAAGTAAATTATAAAACTGAATTCCATGCATCTGCAATAAAAGTCATTCCATATCCGACTACATTTAAAGAATCATTAATTCTCTTTATTTCAATAAATATTTTTACTTTGTTATCAAGTAATACTGGTGCATACCATTTATTAGCAGATTGTAAAATATCAGGAATAGATATCGAGTCTGAACATGTGTCAAGAATTGAATATGGTATTTTACAGACTTCCATTATGGAGCCAATTTTAATCTTTGATAGATCATCCATTTCTGAAAATCCTAAAAAGTTTCTTGAACCATTAATTGCTGGAATTACTTCAGTGCTCATTTTTAATCCTATAAAATCAAGTAATTCCTTTTCATTTCCAAATATATTTGCAAACAAAAAGATTAGAACTATTAACACCTTTGATTTTTTCATACTTTTTCTTACATCCTTACTACATTTGAATAGATTGTTTTTTAAGACAAACACATTTTTATTTGTAAACAACTACATTAAGGAAACATAGATCTTTTTTTATTCCAAAATAATCTTCTATTGATTTGCATTATTGGACTCAGGCGTGGAATTCTATGAAAGAAAATGAAGCAGACGCCATTATTAAAAATGGCGTCTTAAAAGCAGAAATCTACTGACGCTCAACCTTGCGTACCATCACAACGCCTTCAATACCCTTAAGTTTCAAAATGACACTCTCAGGTATCTCTCCGTCAATATCAATGATATTATATGCATAATTACCTTTATTACGGTTAATCATGTCTGCAATATTGATCTTTTCAGCTGCAAGAATGGTTGTGATCTGTCCAACCATATTGGGAACATTCTTATTTGCAATAATCAGACGTTTTGATGTTCCTCTCTGGTCAAGTTCACAATCAGGGAAATTTACAGAGTTTTTGACATTGCCGTACTCAAGAAAATCCTTAAGCTGATTGACAGCCATGATTGCGCAGTTATCCTCGGCTTCAGGCGTTGATGCACCAAGATGCGGAAGCGGAATAACAGACTCATTTAACAGCAGTTCCTCATCAGGAAAATCAGTAACGTAGCAATTGACAATTCCTTCTTTTATCGCCTCAAGAAGATCATCATTATTGACAAGTCCGCCACGTGCAAAATTCATTATGCGGACACCTTTTTTCATAATTGCAAATCTGTCGCGTGCCAGATAGCCTTTTGTCTTGTCTGACAATGGTACATGTATGGAAATATAATCCGAAGACGAGAGAAGACTCTCAAGGCTTCTCGCACGCTTTACATTACGAGACAACCCCCAGGCTGCCTCTACTGATATGAATGGATCATAACCGGTAACCGTCATCCCAAGTTCAACAGCATCATTTGCAACCATGACACCAATTGCACCAAGTCCTATGACCCCAAGACGTTTTCCCTTGAGTTCCGGACCGATAAAATCAGATTTTCCTTTTTCAATGAGCTTCGGTACCTCATCACCTTTTCCGGCAAGACTTCTCGCCCAGTTTATTCCGGGAACTATTCTGCGTGATGAAAGAAGCATACCTGCCAGCACAAGTTCCTTCACTCCATTTGCATTCGCACCGGGTGTATTGAAAACAATAACACCGCGCTCAGAGCATTTGTCAACATCAATATTGTTTACGCCTGCACCGGCACGCGCTACTGCCTTGACAGATACCGGTAATTCCATATCAAGCATATTCTGGCTGCGGACAAGAATTGCATCAGGATTGAGGATCTCTGATGCAATTTCATATTCTTCACGTGGAAAATTATCCAAACCACATGTAGCTATTTTATTAAGTGTCTGAATTTTATACATTGTAAATACCCCTTTGATTACAGTTTAAGTTGTCAAAAAACTTCGACATTCAGAGTACCATAATTTCTACTTGTTTGCCATTTCAAAAGTTTTCATGAACTCAACAAGCTTCTTTACACCATCAATCGGCATTGCATTGTAAATACTTGCACGCATTCCGCCGACCAGACGATGACCTTTGAGGTTGATAAGACCATTTGCGCCAGCCTGTTTAAGAAATTCTTTGTCAAGCTTATCATTTGCAAGAATAAAAGGTACATTCATAAGTGAACGGAATTCAGGAACAACAGTGCCTTTGAAGAATTTTGAATTGTCAAGATACTCATAAAGAATCGCAGCTTTCTTCTCATTATTCTTCTGCATTTCCGCAACGCCGCCCTTTTCTTTCATCCATTCAAGAACAAGTTTCGCAATGTATATACTGTAGCATGGCGGTGTATTGAACATTGATCTTTCTTCTGCATGTGTCGCATAGTTCATCATTGTCGGAGTAAAATCGAGTGCCTTGCCGATAAGATCTTTGCGAATAATAACAACTGTTACACCTGCAGGACCGATATTTTTCTGTGCTCCGGCATAGATCAGGCCGAACTTCTTTACATCACAGTATTCAGACAGAATGTTCGAAGACATATCTGCAACAAGGGGCACATCACCAGTATCAGGAATCTCACGGTATCTTGTACCATAAATCGTATTATTAGTTGTAATATGAGCATAGGATGCGTCAGAATCGAACATATCCTTTGTCAATTTTGGAATGTAATTGAAATTTTTATCCTCTGATGTTGCAACGACATTCACTTTTCCATAACGTTTTGCCTCTTTAATTGCTTTTGTCGCCCATACACCGGTGTTGACATAATCAGCTTTTTTCTTTTCACCCAGCAGATTGAATGGAACCATGGAAAACTGCATTGATGCTCCGCCCTGAAGAAACAGAACCTGATAGTTTTCAGGTATATTCATCACTTCATGAAACAATGCTTCCGCCCCGTAAATGATTCCTTCATACTCAGGAGTACGATGACTCATTTCCATGACAGACTGACCGCTTCCCTGATAGTCAAGCATCTCTGATGCAGCCTTCTGCAGAACCGATTCAGGCAGTGCCGATGGACCTGCAGAAAAATTGTATACTCTTGCCATAACAATACTCCTTTGTTAATAGATAAATATATTAAATTGACTGAATTTTAATTAGCGCCGACAATACCCGCAGCTCACTGGTAATATCAATATTCTTTACAAAAACATTTTCTTTATTTATTGTCAAATGGGCATCGGTAAAATTAATTATGCCCCTCACCCCGCCATCCACAAGTCTGAGTGCCGCCTCCTCTGCTGCACTTTCAGGCACTGCAAGAATTCCAAGTTCAATATTCATCTTCTTTGCAATTTCAGTGATCTGATATGCAGGAAAAACACTGACTGACGTTTTGATAGTTTCAATCTTATTAGTACTTGAATCAAACCCGGCGACAATCCGGAATTCACTTTTAATATTCTGTGCGTAATTTATAAACGCAGTTCCAATTCGTCCAAGCCCAACCACGCATACTGCCTTATGCACTTCAAAACCGAATTTTTCCGCGATAGCATTTTTGAGTTTTATCACATCGTAGCCGCTTCCACTGCTTCCCACACTCTCAAGGCAGCTTATATCTTTTCTGACATTAGCTGATCCGTTTCCAGTCTGAGTACCAAGAACAGTAGATGAAACAGTCGCTATTCCTTGCCGTTCCATATCAACCAATATCTGAAATAAAGTACAAAGTCTATTGATTGCAGGTTGCGATATTGTGCTCAAAACAGCTCCTTGTGAATTATTTCACACTAAAGATACCATATTTTAAAGAAACTGTCAAGATTTGAATTGCAATTTTACTCTATATTTTGTTTTTATCTGTTTTTTGACGTTCTTCTGTGAATTATTTCACAGTTGAAATTTCTGAATTATCCCGAAACTCAAAAACAAATAAAATTGACCCATTAATGCATTAATTGCATAATTAATTCTAATTTCAGCAGTTGTATGCTTTTAGATAATGTAATTCTCTTAAAATGAGATATATTGCCTTAAAGAAATGACTGATCATGGAATGAATATTTATTTTAAAATTCAAGACTATTATTTGTAAATAGTTATAAAAACCTGAATTACGAAATATTTTTATTATTCGGAGTAAAAAAATGTCCACTGATGTAACGGAAGTTAAAAGACGCCTGCTGGCATTAATGAACGATCAGGTGATGGTTGATGAATATATATCCAGATTCGGACCGACTATTGACATTAAGCACCTAAAAGCAATCAAAGAGGAGCACAGTAAAGTACTTCAGCCTGTACAGGAAGAGGAAATTGGTGAAGATCCGATTTTTGAGTTGTCTGTCCGTTGTCCAGTCTGCGGAGGAAGCAAAATCATCAATTATGAACTTCGCGCTAAAAGCCAGCAGATTCTTCAGAACAAATTTCTGGTACCGGTTTATCATGGAGCAGGCGGATTTAAAACTTTGGACTACACACTTCTTGCTGCAACAGTCTGCCCCCACTGCCTGTTCGCATCACCGGATCGTAAAGACTTCGGACGATTTGATATAAGCACCCATTCAAATGTTAAAAGTCAGATATCACAGAATATCATCTCCTCTTTACAGGAAAAAGTATTCGAACGTAAAAACATTATTAAACATACAGGTAATCTTGAGGATTATTTCAGTCGTCCAAGATCAATTGAATCTGCCATAGACAGCTATCGTTTATCAATAGCACGTGCGAAAGTGGAAGCATGGTTTGAACAACCCTATTCATACTACAAACTTGGTTCATACTCACTGCGCATTGGAAAAATCCTCAGAGATATAAATAAAGATAATAATGCAGTATTAAAAGAAGCACTGGACTATTTCGAAGAAGCCTTTCGTACATCAAATTGTCCATCTGAAGAGATAGAAATGCAGGTAATCTATAATATTACAGCACTATATTTGAAACTCGGAGATCAGAAAAAAGCGAATTCATATATTGCTGTCTTTAATAATCTTCACAACACGCGCATTGAAGAGATGCGCCAAAACCCCGGACTTACCGCTGCAACAATTGACAAATGGGCAGACAGGGCCAAGTATTTATGGGAAGACCGTGACACTGAAGATCTTTTTAAGGACGAATGACATTTCTATTAAAAGTATTGTTTTGCAGATAATGGCAGGTTAAGTGCGCATGGTACGATTTGTCAAGCACACTGATCAGCCGGATTAATAATAAGAGAGGAAATTACTGATGTTCCGGTCATTGCTGATAGTTTTAATGTTTTCAGTTTTAATATTTGCAGAAGATAATATTGAGCGGATTAAAATAGCAGTACTCAATCTTAAAAATGCAAATGGAATTACAGTAACTGACGCAGAACTTATTTCTGACCGTTTACGAAATGAATTTTATTCAACACAACGCGTGGATGTAATGGAGCGCGATCAGATGCAGACTCTACTTAAAGAACAGGGTTTCCAGCAATCCGGAGTGACGTGCACAGACGAAGGATGCATGGTTGAAATGGGCCGTTTGCTTGGTGTCAAGCGTCTTATAATCGGCTCTGTTGGAAAACTTGGCTCAATGTACATGATAAATATTCGTGGAATAAATGTTGAGACAGGAATAGTGGAAAAAGTCGTTTCTGAAGATGTAAAGGGCGATATTGAGAACCTTGTTGAAATTCTTCCAAAAATTGCCGGCTTGTTTACAGGTACATACAAAGTTTCAGCTGAAATTTCCCATAAGGAACCCAAAAAAACAGTTGAACCTGCTCATGTAAAATCAAAACAAACTCCTGTGGTCAGTCTGCCTGAACATGATACCATACGTATAGATTGCGAAAATGCCATTCTTATGGAAGAGATAAGGTTCTCATCATCTGAAGTTGGAGTTTCAGTAGATTCATTTGATTTCAGGGAGCTGAATGAAAAAATTTCCAATGCAATTTCTGAAGCAATAGATGAAGATATTACTATAGTTCCGGGTAGGAGCCTTTCTGCAATCAGATGCAATACTCCTGTATTTAAAATCTCCGTAAAATCATATACTACAACCCCGGCCAGAGCAAATCAGCGTGAAGGTAAATTGAAAATCGCTGTTTCACTGTACAAATCAGCAAAAGCTGCCGCACCTCTCATTTCAGTGATCTTTGAAGAAAGCGGGAGCTGTCACTGGGGTGATGCCATACCACTGATGAATGCATTTGATGCTGCTATTGAAAAAATAGAAGATGACCTTGGGGATGAAGTCGAAAATTATATTGAGTAGCAACGATTGTCAGAAACAAAAGAAATGATTCTTTAAAACGATCATCAGTTTTTCTGCCCGGACAGGCAGATCAGAAGACTCTGACACATGAATTTTAAGGCATGACTCATTATTTACAAAATGATTTCTTCTCATGGAGCATCATGAAAACATACAAAGTTGACAATGTTGAATTAGTACTTGCGCATCCAGTCAATATTGAAACCGAATGGATCGGTCAGACTGAACCGATGCGCCAGTTGAAGGCTTGCTGGCTGTCAATTGACATCAAAGATTTACCGCTGACACCGCGCATCATAGGTTATCCCGGGATTGGAAAAACGACTCTTGCCATCGCCGCAGCAAAGGAACGCGGGCTGGATGTGTATATCATGCAGTGTACATCTGATACACGCCCTGAAGATCTTCTGATAACACCGGTATTGTCAGAGCAGGGGAAAATTTCCTATCACGCAAGCCCGCTTCTTACAGCCGTAATCTGCGGCGGAGTTGCAATCCTTGACGAAGGCAACAGAATGTCTGAAAAATCCTGGGCATCTCTGGCAGGACTTTTTGACAACAGAAGAATGATCGAATCTGTTGTTGCGGGTATCACGATCTGCGCGCACAAAGAGTTCCGTGCAGCAGTGACAATGAATGAAGATTCATCAACATTTGAAATACCTGATTATATAATGTCGCGGCTTCAGCCCGGAATTCAGATCCCTTTTCCGGACCGTCACGATGAGCTTCAGATACTTTCCTACAGCCTTCCGTTTTCGACATCTGAAACGCTTGACATGTGCGTCAATTTTCTTCAAAAAGCACACGGACTTGATCTCCCCTACTCTGTACGTGATGGAATTAATGCACTGCGCTATACTGCAAAGATGAAAAGCGCTGATCCATCTGAAGACACAGCATCTTTGTTTCAAAAAGCAATTGTTCAGATACTTGGTGAAGAAGCGCTCGATCTTGACACTCTGGCTACTAAACGGGCACTGTCCGGCGAACACATTCCATCAATGAATCTTGGTGATTTTTTCTTTTCTGATGATAACGATCTCAATCCTGATTCAGATTCAGAAACAGATGAGGAAAATGAGCGGTGAAATTTTCAGATTCACTAACGATAATACCGGTACTTCATGGAAAAACCGTCTTCACGCGTCAGATACGGAAAATCTGCCTTGAGGAAAAGTTTGATTGCATTGCAGTTGACATTCCAGAGGTCTTTTCCTCTGATCTGGGCGCGGCGGTCGAAAAACTCCCGTTTATAAGTGCAGTATGTGCACGCGATGCAGGCAATAAAGTTTATTACATTCCAACAGATCCATGTGATGCGACAATTGAAGGAATCAGGCAATCTTTTCAGCTGCATATTCCGTATGCATGTGTGGGAGGCCCTGTATTATCATTAATCAAAGGGTTGCCGCCGCTTCCTGATGAGTATGCATCGGAGCTTATGGGTTCAGATCTCTATAATACACTTTGTCTTCAAACCATAGGCAATAATTGCGGTGATACTGAAACTGATCTTGCAGGACAATACATAGCCAGCCGCATACACTCACTGCAGGCAACATTTAAGAAAATTCTTTTAATTGTAAATTTCCGTAATTTTATCCGTACGATTTATTATTTACAGAAAGAGGAATCGTACAATAAATCATTTGCAAAGCCTGCTGAATATGAAATTATCAGCAAATTTATAAATCCGGACCATTTGTACTTCGCACTTGGTGAACTGCCGTTTATTACAGGTAAATTTGAAAAAGAACGTTATGATCCATTTGCAGAGAACTTTGATATTATAAATGTCATAAAGGACCTGTTTCGGGAAACCCGTGATGATTACTTTGAGGAGAAGGATGAGATCAGTACACTTTCTCCAGTAAGGCTTCAGACAGCACTTACATTTCTAAGAAATCTTACTATTATGTCAAGCAATCTTATTCCGTCTCTAATGGATATCATCGAAAGTGCCAAAGGTGTCGGAGGCAATGCATACGCTGTCCGGATTTTAAAAAGCGCCAAATTCTATCCCTTTTTCTCAATTGAAAACCAGTCCGATATGATGGGTGTCGGTATCAGTAAAGTCAACATTCCGCAGTGGGGCAAAGGCCTTGGCGCGGTGAATCTGTTCCGTGATATGCAGTTGCAGTGGCGCACAATAGAGATAAAACCTGATCCATCAATGGATCAGAAGAAAAAATACCGTTTTGCCTGGAATCCATACGGGATGTGCTCTCATATTCCCGAGGACCGTAAGATTGAAAATTTCAATACGCATATCAGAACAAAGGCATTGAGAGTACTCACTGAAGATTATGTTAAAAATGAAAAATTTACAACGTCAGTTAAAGATGGTATTGACATAAGAGAAACACTCCGTAACTGGCACACCAGCAGTATTTACGTAAAGGAAATACCTCCATCACGCGGCAAAATTGACACTGTAGTAATCATCTTCGATGCACTTCATGATGAAAACTATCCTCATTACGCAACATGGTACGCAGAACATCCTGATGAGTCAACGCTCTCTTTTTATGGTACAGATCCGTTTGCCAATATGACAGGGCCCGGAATTGCACGCTGTTATTATGGCGGCCTTGCACTGCTTTATCCGCCGCGCTCAATACCCGATGTTTTTGAGGTTTCAGAGCACCTGAGCCTTAAAAATATGGCCTCACGCCTTACCTACGGTTCGCTCCTTTTCAGTGGAGAAAAAAATGTCGCCTATGTTGCAGCAAAAAAACCTGACTCCGGGCTTAAAAACATGGCTTCAAAACTCGGCAGACACCTTGTATGGCTCCCGCTCTCGTCCTTTTCAAATGAAACCTTGCGAAAACTGCGCCGGTTCCATATACTTAATGGTAAGGATGTGCGAAGCTGGGCAGCCAGATTTATCGGAGATTAACTATTTCTACTTTGTTAGAATACTGAAAATAACTTTTGTAAGCGGAGTCGAAATGAGCAAGTGAGAATTCGCGAAATAGCAATCGTTTCGGCTCCGCTCAACGATCGGTGTGTTATTCTAACAAAGCAGAACTATTAATTAATCAGAAATACCTCCAGGTGGCCGAAACTTGAGCACTCCCTCAAATACTTGATTTTTTATCATGGGAAATACATGTGATTAAATATTCACTGACTGTACTGCTTATACTAATATCTGCAAATGTCACATTTGCAGAACATAAAAATAAATATGATACAATTTTTTTTAAAAATATTGAAAATAAAATAAGAGAAGATTACCGTACATGCACTGGTATTGATTCCGCAATATCACTTAAAAAATTAATTCAATGGAAGCAATCAATTGACAACGTTATTGGGCGTAAAGATTATCAGCAGATAATAAAAAAATTCCATGCAGATTCGCAAAATACAACCTCTGGAGTTTCACCATGCGAGATAGTTGCATGGTATGAGAAAAAAGTGAAACAACAGATAATAAAAGACAGTCTATCCAAAGAATTAAAGGAAAAAAAAACTGTTCAGAATGCAGATTCACTGTTCGCATATAAGGAATTGTCAAGAGCAGCCAAATCGCAATGTAATCTTCATGGTATTCCATTTGGTATAACTCATCGCAGTGTAGTAAGACTTTTAAACGATAATGGAATAACAGAAATCACCGGCGATACATTAACTATAAGTTATACAGACAATTCAGATCCTGCATTCAACACAACAGCACTCTATTTTGACAAGGACAAACTATTTTACAAATATGAAATTGAAAGCATCAGCGGTTCTACGGATTCTCTTGACAAATACATTCGCCCCCTTGCAGCTGCGCAAGCCCTGTTCTTTGAGAAAAAAGCAGGCATTCCGGCACAGGTTTACAATTATATCGGACTGACTGATATTACAGAGCATAATTTGTCAATTATCAGGAAATGGTCACTGAAATCAGAGGATATTTATATCGGACTTTCTCTTCATAATAATCGTTTCTATGCAAAAACAGTTGTTATAGAAAAAAAAGCAGTTTCACCTGAATAATCTGCCAGTTCAATATCATCTGATATCAGATTAATACCTGAACAATTTTATGAGTTGAAGAAGAGTCAGAAAAGATGCAGCAATTGATGAGTTATTACATATGCAAGCATGAGAAGAACCGTAATATCAATAATAATATGACATACAATAATATAAACCGACGGTACGGCACGTTTATATGTCCTGGTTGTTCTTGCTGCAACGATATCTGATTGGGTTTTCTGCATAGTTTTATATATCGGATTTTTACCTGTTCTTTCAGGACTATTTTAAAGCTATATTCATAATAGATATTTATTGTTTTTCAGTTATTAAAGTGCATTTGATATGATAAATATTTAAACAAGCAAATTCAGTGTGTTATTTAAGGTGCTTGAAATATTCCATATCAAAGTATCCATGATCAATTATTTTTCTGATTATACACTAAATATTATTTAACAACAATGGAAAATATGCCTTTAAAATCATTAAAAAAATTTCAATGGGGTGATATACTGGTTTGTATGTTTTTGCTTGCCGGTGCGGCATTTTCTATTCCTGTCATGATAAACAGCGAACCGCAAACCGTTAGAGTTTTCAGGGATAATGAAATACTGGCAACCTATCCTCTATATCAGGACAAGGAGCTTACATTTGCCGGATTTGGATCTGGTAAAAAGCCACTGTGTATTACCATTAAAAATAATTCAGTCGCAATTACAGAGTCTGACTGCCCCCATCATCTTTGTGTAAAAAGCGGCCCGATAAGCCATCCAGGCCAGCAGATTGTCTGCGCACCAAATCACATTCTTATTACTATATCCTCTAATAGTACTCAAAAAGAGATTCCTGATGGAATTGCAAGATAATACTCAAAATCAATCTGAAATTTTTACAAAAGCATTATGGATTCTTATAGCCATATCACTTAGCGCTTTAGAGATGCTGCTGCCGCGAATACCTCTTCTCCCATGGCTTAAACCTGGGTTTGCAAATGTTATAACAATTATGTGGATTATAAAATATGGTGTTACAGATGCCCTGCTCTTCTCTTTTTTAAAATCATGGATTACAAGCTTCTATTTCGGTTTCTCATTTACTTCATTTCTCCTGAGTCTGGGTGGCGGAATTTTTGCAACCATTGTAATGGGTAATGCGTGGTTATTATTTGGAAAACAGAGAATACTTGGTACAATCGGTATTGGGATGGTTGGAGCACTTGCGCATAATTGCGGCCAGATCTGCATTATTTATCTTACGATGGCCAGAAATTCTTTTATCTTTTATCAATTACCTTTTATGTGCGCCGCATCACTGGTCTTTGGAACTGCAATAGGTGCAAGTGTCCCTTTTTTCATTAAATTACTAAACTTCGATCCTAATCACTTGTCAAATAATAAATTGCAGAAAAACAAGTCATATTCTGATATGCAAAGGGCCGGAGCAATTCACGGAATTTTTATTTTTATCTTTTGTATATCTATAATTTTTATCAGGAATTTATTATTTCTATTTATAAGCATGCTGTTTTTCACTGCTGCAGTACAATTTTTAACAGGATTCTCGGTAAAAAAGGTATTTCATCCACTGAAATTCTGGCAGTTTTTCATTTTTATCGCGATTGTATATCTCTTTTTTTCGTATGGTACAAAAATTCATTGGATACCTGTTTTAACAGTAGAAGGCGTTACGGAAACTTTATTACAGTTTTTAAGATTGTGGATCTGGCTTGAAGCATCACTTTTACTGACGCATTTCAGATTTCACATGTTTTTCTTTTCACTTCTGAAAAAGCTGTTTCCATCAGGCAGTACAATTTTCAGTGCCGGACTTATTGCACTTGAATATTTCCCTGAAATGCTGCAATTCTCAAAAAGTCCGGAATCACGTGCCGGTCTGAATTTTTTTAGAAATCCTGTAAAATCACTTGAATTATATATCAGAAGGCATATTGAAAAAATAGCATCTGATTCCTGATAGCTTTATGTGATTCCAAAAATGCAATTTCCCGCAATCATTTGTCTATAATTAATAAAAATCAAATTATTACGCGATAATAAAAATTGTGATTAAATGTTGATTTTAACAGGTCACCTTGATAACATATAGATAGATTGTGCTTAATCGATTAACTTAAGGGGATATTTTTACCATGAATTTCAGAAGCATAACTATCATCACATTGCTTTTTTCATTATGTATTGGTGCTGCACCTAAAAAAGATGCAACCCGGTCGTTTAATATTCTTATTGCACTGCCATCAGATGTTTCAGTGCAGAAAGGCAAAAACAACTGGGCAACAGCCTTTTTTGATACCTATATCCGTTTCAGACTTGAACCTCTGAAAGAGATTAATTTTCTTTCAGATGAAAAAACATATCAGTATATTCCGTCAATATATACATATACTCAGGTCCAGGAAAACCAGTACTACGCAGCAGCACAGAAAAGTGGATGCACACATATACTATTTCCGCATTTTGAATTGACAAAGAACAAAACTGCAATGATGGAGTTCAGTTTACTCGCAGTGTCATCGAAAGAAAATATTGTATCATTTGACAAAGAGTTTCCGGTTGATCAGATCGCATCACAGATTGACTCCATGCTTATTAAATTTTTTCCTCAGATCAATGTAAATCTTACTGCTCAGAGCAGCAGATTTTTTCAGATAGTAATTGCCGGTCCAAATTTCAAATCAATAAAACAATTAGGCGAAATTCTCTACGATGAACGTACCCTGAATAATCCCTCATACAGCAAACTGGCAAACGAATATGAACGATGCATTCAGAAAGATCCCACTCTTCTTATTGCACATTCTGCATGCAGCGAAGCCATGATGAAAACAGGACAATACGAGAAAGCATCGAAGTACTTGAAGCAGCTGCTTGATCTTGTTCCTGTACACACAGACCTTTTTATCTCTCTTGCCAAATCATACAGACTCAGCAATAAGATTAATGACGCGTTTCTGATTGTGTCAAAATTTGATCAGATGGGACTTATGACAATCCCTTATCTTTTTGAAAAGGCAAAAGTTTTTGAGGAAATGAAACAGCAGACAAATGCATATAAAGTATACTATAAAATTCTCCAGACTGAACCGACACATAAGGATGCACTTTTATTCTGCGCCAGATATCATAATAATGACAACAAATTCAACAATTCTCTGCCGTTTTCAGATGCACTTCTGAAAATTGACAATTCAAACGGATACGGCTATTTTGAACGCGGAAGAAGCATGCTTGGTTCAGGCAGGATCGATCAGGCCTGCACGTCACTTCGTAAAGCGAATGAACTTCAGCCATCAGACCCGCTGCTTTCAGAATACCTCGGTGATGCACTTGCAAAGTTGGATAAATTTGATGATGCGGCTCTTTGGTATAAAAAAGCATTACAGTTAAGTGCAAAGAATACCACACTGCTGCTTAAAACATCTAAGGCAATTGAGAACAGCGGTAAACCGGCTGATGCACTTGAACTGCTCAGGAAAAATGCTGCCGCATATTCCGGAGAACCGGTAATCAGTAAAAATATCGGCTTGCTTGAATTTGTAAATAAAAATTACAGTGCGGTAATCGCGCCGCTTAATGAATACCTGAAAAAGGATCCAAATGATTATGAGGTTCTGTATACACTTGGCGAATCATACGAGAAAACTGGAAATACAGATGCAGCCCTTGAAACATATCAGAAGGCACTGCCACGTACAAATGATAAAGTTAAGTGCAATATTTCAATAGCCCGGATATATCTTCTGAAAAAGGACACAAAATCATCACAGCAGATTCTAAGAGAAATTATCTCACAGCGTAAAGTTAAAGGCGTTTACAGTATGCTTGGTGATGCAGCCCTTTTGAATAACAATAATAAAGAAGCGCTTACAAGTTATCTTAAGGAACGTGAACTGCATGGAAACGACAAACTTGTTCAGGAGAAAATTGCACGTTTACTTTTTGTAACAGAATCATTTGGCCAGAGTTCCATTGAGTATAAACGTTTACTGCAGATAAACCCTGATCATCAGGAAGCCCGCTATTACATCGCAATTGTCATGCTTAAAGATGGTAATTTAAGCGGAGCTGAGAGTGTACTGCGCGAAGCGCCTGCCTATGGCAGCGGTTCACTGGAAATACATTATTTACTGGGCAGTGAATTTTTTGACAAAAAAAGCTATAAAAGGGCGATAGAATATTTTGACAATGCTTTGGTAATTAAAGCAGATCATGAAGACGCTCTGAGAAAATGCGCTTTATCAGAAATCAAATCAGGCAATGAAACTGATGGTGCTGAAAGATACATGAAACTTTTTGATATTAACAATTCAAAATATTCAAATCTTCTTGCTGAGGCAGGACATCTGTTCTTTAAAAATGAATCGAATGCAAAAGCAGCCGCTGCATATATGCTTTTTTTAAACAAAGGGTTTACAGATCCTGAAGTCAACAGAAGGTATGCAGAGATTGAATATACAAATAAGAATTATCAGAATGTATGTTCTTTACTTAAAAACATCAGCGGAAATTCTGCTGAAGAAGCGAACATTATGCTTTTTCTTGCTGATTCACGTTGTCAGACAGGTGATTACAAGGGTGCGATACCTTTACTGAACAGGATATTGCCAAACGATCAAAGTAATAAACTCGCAATAAAGCTTGCGGCGGTTTCGTATGAAAAAACAGGTGATACTAAAAAAGCAATAGGTTTTTATGAAGCATATTGCAGACTGCCAAAAGACAAGGATTTCGTTTCAGTCTCCTATCATCTTGGAGAATTGTATGAATCAGTGCAGATGGTTGACAATGCCATTAATCAGTATGAATTGACACGAAAATTATTCCCTGAAGATCTGCGGTTTCATGAACGGCTGAGTCTTATCTATATCAATAAATCAATGTGGAAACAGGCTCAGGACGTTCTTGAAAATGCAATTGAATCTCCTGAAGCAAAACCGGATTTTCTTAAAAAACTCGCACAAACCTATCGTTCAAGAGATGCTGTTGAAAAGTCAATCAGCACCTGGAAAAAATACCTTGAAAAAAGCAGTGATGATGCAGACGGGTGGAAAGATCTTGGTAAAATTTATTATTCGCAGCAGAAATATAGCGATGCCATTGTTGTTCTGAATAAGGCATATCAATTAAAACCGGCAGACTTCGGAATCAATGCGATTCTTGGAAAAACTTATGTGGAAGCAAATGAATACAAAAAGGCAATTGTTTCGTTGGGACATGCACGAAAAGCAAAAGCAGATGATCTGGAAATGATTGAACTTACTGCAAAATGTTACCGAAACATAAAAGAAACATCAAGCCTTGCAGCACTGCTTAAAGAGTGGATCACTCTTGATCCTAAGCGTTATGATATTAAAATGGAACTTGGATCGATATATCTCAATGAACGTGAGAGTGATAAGGCCCTTGAATACCTTAAAGACGCAGTTACTTTTCTGCCGACAGAATACAGACCAAATCTGCTGCTTGCACAGGTATTTGAAATTATGGGAAATGACAGTTTACGTCTTCAGCATCTCAAAAAGGCTGCAAAACTCAGTCCTGACAACTGGGAAGTGAGTTATGAATATGCAAGATATTATCTGTCAAAAAACAAACTTCAGGATGCACAGAAGGAGCTTGTCAAGGTAATTTCAATAAAACCGGAACATGCCCAGTCACACTATGAACTGGCATTATTATTTATTGAAGACGACAAAAACAGTGATGCTTTATCAGAAGTTACTGCAGCCCTGAAGTATGAACCTGAGAATGTTATTTACAATGCAGTAACTGCCTATGTGTATTCACTTAACAATATGCCGAATGAAGCCATTGCATCAATTAAAACGGCACTTAAAGGCAGCTCACAGAATCCACTTATCTACTACTATGCTTCTCAGGTTTACAGACTGTGCAATAACCAGGCATATGCATTTGACAATGTCAACAAGGCACTTCAGATTGACGCAAACTTTGCAAAAGGATACGATGCCCTGGGAGACCTCTATTTTGAAGCATTCAAGTTCAAAGATGCTTCAACGAACTACTTTCTCGCATGGGAAAAAGGCGGATATACCGCTCACCGGGCACTCAACCTTGGAAATGCACTTTCAAGCAACCTTCAGTTCAATGAAGCAAAGGGGTTTTATGAATCGATACTTAATCATGATTCCCCGTCAAGTGAAGCTGTTTACAGAACTATATATGCTTATTGTAAATTAGGAGATATAAAAAATGCACGCAGATTTCAGAAGTATTTTCAAAAAGATGCAGCTCCATGGATGCAGCTTGCGCAGGGAATACTCTATGAAACTGAAAATAATCCGGAAGCTGCTCTGACAGCCTACTCAATAGCGCAGAAGATAGCTCCTGACAATCTGCTTGTATATGGCGGTTTCGGGAGAATTTATGCACAGCATGGCAAGATTGATTTGTCAATTGATAATTTCAGACTTGCGATGAAAGACTCTCTGAATGTTCAGAATTATATCGATATTGCAACAGTTTTTCAGGAAAAAGGATTAGTTGACAGCGCACTTGCATACTATGAAAAAGTCAATTCACGTTTTCCTGAACACCCATGGGTGCAGATTTATATTGCCACTCTGCAGTCACAGCAGAATGATCATAAGGCAGCAATCGCGACATTGCACCGCGGCATTGAATATCACTCGTCTGATCCGATGCTTCATTTTCTTCTTGGTCAGGAACTTGAGCAGAGCGGGAACTTTGAGGACGCAATCAGTGAATATCAGATATCACTTAAAACAGGTAACGGTCAACCCATAGAAGCATTGAGAAATATAGGTACCATTTACTTTCAAAAACTGATAAATGACAAAAAGGCAAAAGAGTACTACAAAAAATATGTAAAGGCAGGCGGAAATAAGGAAGAGGTCGCTGATGCAATGAAATAACTGGATAGAATCCAAATCCCAGGCATCCGCTGACCAGATGTGATGTTATTGATGGGGCCTGTCACACTTGCCCCATCAATAAATCGCCTGTCCTCTCATCACGCACGATTATCCCAAAACCCTTGAATCGGATAACTATAAAATTCAGAAAAATAAATTTATTTTATCGACCTTCCCAAAGCTCCTTGACCATATTATTTTTAAGGCCTGGAATCAAAAAGAACAGGGTTAAATAAGAAGATTATGCAACGAGGGCTCAATGATTGATTTTACCAAGGGTCTTAATGACAGCCAGCGTAACGCTGTGCTTCATAACGAAGGACCGCTTCTTGTTCTTGCCGGTGCTGGAAGTGGAAAAACACGGGTGCTTACAATGCGTATTGCCCGTCTGGTTCATGAAAAACGTTGTAAACCTGAAGAAATTCTTGCAGTTACATTTACAAATAAAGCCTCGCGCGAGATGAAGGAACGTGTTTCCCAGCTTTCATCAGAAAAAACTGCCGATCTGATGACACTCTGCACCTTCCATAGCCTTGGAGTAAAAATTCTCAGGGAAGATGGCGAAAAGATCGGGCTGAAAAAAACATTTTCAATTATTGATGAGCATGATAAGATCGGTACACTCAAAAGTATAATGCGTGCAAACGGTGTCCGCGGGCTGAAAAATGAAGATCCTGAAGAGTTTGCAACAAAAATAAGTCTTGCAAAAAATGCCTCGCTTGATCCCGACAACTACAAGGAGGCAAACCCGGATGAGCGAAAAATCAACCGGGTTTACAGCTCATACAACTCAATTCTTCTTAAAAATCAGACAGTTGATTTTGATGACCTTCTGCTGCTGCCGCTGCAGCTCTTTACAAGGCATCCTGATGTACTTGCAAAGTATCAGAAACGGTACTCCTTTGTGTCAATCGATGAATTTCAGGACACAAATACAGTACAGATGAAACTTGCATCATTTTTAGCGCTCCCGCAGAATAATCTCATGGTTGTCGGTGATGATGATCAGGGGATATACTCATGGCGCGGTGCGGAGATAGAAAACATACTCTCCTTTTCAAGCAAATTCCGTAAATGCACGACCATTATTCTTGACAAAAACTACCGCTCTACACATCAGATTTTCGCGGCCGCACATGCTGTTGTCGCAAACAATCGCGTTCGTAAACTAAAAGAGATTACAGCTGTTGCCGGTGATGGCGATCCGATCATGCACTATAAGGGTGATGATGAAGAAGATGAAGCTATGTGGGTCGCCGAAAAAATTGCCGAGCATAACGAGCATACATCATTCAGCTACAAAGACCATGCTATACTTGTAAGAACCAATGCAATGATGCGGCCCTATGAAGAGGAGCTGCGCCGTAAAGGTGTTCCCTATCGGGTCAGCGGAGCAATGAGTTTTTACGAACGCAAAGAGATTAAAGACATGATCGCATATTTACGTTTTTTTGCAAATCCCGATGATGAGTTGAGTATGGCAAGAGTGCTTAAAGTTCCCAATAAAGGCATCACCCCATCAACGCTTGAGCTGCTTGATGAGTTTGCGGCATTCAGAAGAATGAGCCTCTGGGAGGCTATGAAACGTCACTCTGAACTTGAAAAAATCAGCGACGGTCAGCATGGACTGATCAATGCATTTATTGAATTCTTTAATAAATTCGATAAATTATTTGAAACAAACACACTTGCCTTGACAGTACGAGACCTGCTCAATGACACCGGATACCTCGCTCATATGGCAAAAGCATACAAGGATGATGACTCTCTTAAGATGCGTATGGAAAACATTGACGAACTGCTTCATGGAATTGAATATTACGAGCACAAATTTCGCAAGAAAAAGCCGACACTCGCTGGCTATCTTCAGGAAGTTGCCCTTTTGTCATCTGAAACAAAAGAAGAGGATGAAAGCAAACAGAGAGGTGTCACACTCATGACACTTCACAAGTCAAAGGGCCTTGAATTTCCTGTAGTATTTCTCGTTGGACTTGACAAAGACTACATTCCGTCACCGCGGGCAATTGAAGAGGGAAATATCGATGAAGAGCGGCGCTTGTTTTATGTCGGCATGACCCGTGCCCAGAAAAGACTTTTTCTCACATATCCCGGAACAAAAGTTTTCAGAGGAAAGCAGAAAACAGTAACTCCATGCCCTTTTCTGCGGGAAATCCCTGAAGAGTTCCTCGACGGAAAAATCGGCCAGAAACAGGATGATGAAAAGCTTGAATATGTTGATAGTTTTTTTAAAGAGATGAAAGAAAAATTTAAACTATCAGGAGACGATGAAAATTAAAACAACATACGATTCCAGCCAGTATGATTGATTTACAGAACCTGAATACTGGTTTTGCCAGTTGTGCTGCGAATTATCCAAAATCCGCTCAAGATGTAAATATTAATCCATTATGAAATACCGTTTTTTTAATAACACCTATAAATAAATTGCCTGAACACACTTATAATTATATAATCCATTAAGAAGTTTTTCTATTTTCATACTTATCGGTTTCGAGTCACGTTCGATCTTTGCAGACTCGGTTGCAATTGACATGTTATACACTGATTGTAAATAACACCACAGTTTGAAAAAAGAAGCAGCTTCTATTCTCAGTTGTTAATACAATAAATAAGCATTTATTCATTAGAGACAGTTTTCTTATGATAAATAAACTGACTATATTTTCTGATTCAGAAGAAACAATATCACACATTCAATCAGCACTTGGAACAGACGAATTTGAATATTCTTTTTTAAATATTCAATTGTTGTCAGTTGACAAATTAAATAGCACTAAGTCCGATATGTTAATTATTGATACTGATGATAATTCAGTTGATCATATACTTGAACTATTAAATAAGCTTGATCTGAATTCATTGCCTTTTGTAATATCATTTATCCTTGAAGACAGATTTATTCCCTTATTTAAGTGTTTTTTTATTTCTTTTAAAGTCCACTTTTTCATTCGCCCGATCAGAGATTCTGAATTTTATATAAGAATTTTAAAATATTTATATCTTTATAATGAAGATCAGAAAATACTTGACAATCAAAAACAATTGAATTGGAACTTGAACAATCAGAGCTCCAGACTTGACACAGCATTGGAAATCGCCGGGTATCAGAGTAATCTTCTGGATCTTATGCTTAACAGCATTCATTCAGGTATTATCGCTGTTGACCCATCGGATACTGTTGTAATGATGAATAAAAGATCAGAAAAAATCTTTAACACAAGCTGCTCAAAATCCATAGGAAGATCATTATGGGACATCGTTTCATCAGAGCTGCATCATTATATTGCAAATATTCTATCGTTAAGCGATACAACAAATCCCTTTGGAAATGTCTATACATTAAAACATCCTGATGGTACGATCTGCTATTTAAATATTTCAGTGAAAGATTTTCTTGACAATGACAAAAATATAAATGGAAAGATTATAATTTTTGATGATGTTACATCCAAAGTAGACGCATACAGGCTTCGTAATTCATTCTCTACCATTGTATCACATGAACTTAAAACACCTCTCACAGTAATTAATAATTGCATTGATTTGCTGAAAATGACAGATGTATCAAAGGCACAGAGTCAGATCATTGATGATATTACTGAAGCTACAGAACGCAGCAATGAACTCGTTTCCAATATTCTTCATATTATCTATCTTAATGGAATAAATATTCATCCACTCTATCGGAAACTATACTTTTCTGAATTATCAGATAAGATTTTTTCTGATTTTCAACAGAAAATCATTCATAAAGGTATTAATGTAATTAAAAATAAATTTATTGAAGAATCATTCTTTTTCACAGATATGAGCCTCATCATGATGATACTTTCAAATGTAATTGACAATGCAATAAAATACAACAGAACAGATGGTAATTTATTCTTTACTATTTCTAAAGTTGACAATCAGATTTGTTTTACAATTAAAGATGAAGGCAATGGAATAAATCCGGAAACAGCGGATTCTCTTTTCCAATGCTTTCTTCAGGGTGAGAACAATATGACACGTATTCATAGCGGAATGGGTGTCGGATTATATATTGCAAAAAAAGCAACAGAACTGATAAATGGCAAGCTTTCTTTTACTTCTTCCATCGGAGAAGGATCTACATTTGCGATTTACATTCCTTTTGTAAATATTTCAGATATTTGTTAATTTAAAGGAGCCATAGTATGGATAAACCAAAAGTATTGATAATTGATGATGAACCTCTGATTCTGAAATCAACATCGATGATTCTTGAATATAGCAATATGATAGTTGTAACGGCAAAAGATGGTGAAGAAGGAATGTTTCTGGCGAAATCTTCCAGTCCGGATATCATTTTACTTGACATTATGATGCCTGGTTTGAGCGGATGGAGCGTTTTGGAGTCCCTTAAAGCTGATTCCTCAACATCATCAATACCAGTAATTGTATTTACAGCAAAAGAATGTTCAGCTGATGAAAAGGTTAAATATGAATCACTTTACTGTGATTTGATTCTGAAACCATTCAAATCAAAGACATTAGTTGAAAAAATAGATTTACATCTTTACGGTAAATGACATGAACAGATCCGTTTTGCCATCTGTTAACATGTCGGTATTTTCTTTTATCAATTTGCATAATCAGATTAATTTTTTAATTTTAATACTGACAATGAACAGGTCTGTTTATTTGCGTTCAATACATTTACGCATTATTATCAGGAGAATATGATGAGCATTGACACTTGCTACTATGAAGATTTTATTGAACTGCTTCCGGTAGGAGTCATTTTGATTGGTGGAGATCTTCAGATCAAGGGATATAATACAAAGGCAATTGAACTTATCGGCATTGAAGATGCGGATATTCTCATTGGCAATATAAATAAACAATCATATAATACTCTCCTGTCATTTGCATCGAAAATGTTTTCCAATAATACATCATCAGCTCAACAGCTTATTGAACTGAACAATAATTTTCTCTCATTTACAGCACAGATGATAAACAAGAACAACCATCAGGACCTGATAATCATCATTAAGGATTCAACAAGTATCAACAGCCTGGAAAAAATACGCAGAGACTATATCGGAACAATTCTTCACTCCATAAGGACACCTCTTGCAACACTGACTAATTCTTTAAACATTCTCAGTACTACAGCCTCAGAACTTCTTACAGGCGATAAAGCAGAAGCGCTGGCCATGAGCATTTCTGAAGTGCTCAGGCTAAATGTACTTATTGACAATTTAAAAGAATTATTTTACATTGAAAGCAATCTCGCCCAAAGCCAGATAAGACTTGTGCAAACAACTTTTAAATCATTGATTGACAATGTACTTAAACTTCTTTTTCAAAATGATGATATTTCAATGCAGAATCTTAACCGTTTTTCAATTGAAGGTGATCAGAATATTCTTATAAATATTGATATAATAAAAATGACGCAATCAATTTACAATATTTTAAAAAATGCAATCATTTATTCACCCCCTGACAACCCTGTCTTTATTTCTATTTGTAAAATTGATACGGTTGTTGTAATTGAGATAAAAGACAGCGGAATAGGGATACGCAGTGAAAATATGTTATCAGTTTTTTCAAAATTCTTCCGTGAGGACAATGATGTGAACCGGAAGAATTATGGCTATGGCCTTGGACTATTTCTTGCCAAATCATGGATCGAACTTATGAACGGAACAATTATTTGTGAAAGCAGTCAATCTGCAGGAACAGTTTTCACAATTACACTTGTAAATAACAATATGCGGGAAAAATCATGAATGCAAATATTGACATTTTAAAACAGTTGGAGCAAATTGAATCACTTCCTACACTGCCTGTTATTGTACAGAAAATTCAGCAGGTTCTTTCCAGCGACAGGTCAAATATGAATCAGATTGCTCTTCTGATTGCAAAAGATCAGGCAATTTCAGCAAAAGTTATTCGTCTTGTCAACTCAGCTTTTTTTGGTCTCAGAAATCGTGTAACAAGTATACAACAGGCAATTGTACTTCTTGGCCTGAACTCAGTTACAAACATTGTACTTGGTATTTCAGTTATTAAAATTTTTTCCATTAATAATTCTGATTCATTATTCAACAGAGAATCATTCTGGATTCACACTTTCGGAACAGCCCTCGGCGCGAAACTAATTGCGATCGAACTCAAACGTGACGAACCGGAGGATTTTTTTCTTGCAGGTTTGCTTCATGATATTGGAATTCTTGTAATTGATCAGTTTTTTCACGAATTGTTTATTGATGTTCTCAATGCAATTAATAAAGATCATATAGATCTTAAGAATTCTGAATTGAAAGTGTTTGGAGTTACTCATCAGGAAATTGGAGAAGTTATTGCACAGAAATGGAAACTGCCATCAATAATAACGCATTCAATCAGATATCATCTCAATCCATTTGTTGCACCTGTCAATACACCTGAACGTACAAATGATATATGCATGATCGTACACATGGCCGATATAATGGCAAATAACAAAGATATCGGCTGCGGCATACATATTGACAGCAAACCAATAGACCGGAAAGTATTCAATACTGTTAAAATAACCGAAGAGCAAATTGATGCCCTCTTTCTGAATGTCACTACTGAAGTTCAGGGACTTATGAAAGAATGGGGCTTATAGGGTATCAGAATGAATAGAGATATTGACAAACCCAGTGATGATCAGAGTGATTCTCTTTCCATAGAACATCTGCAGAAGCAGCTGGATGATCTGGAATATCAGGAAATTATAAAGTCATTGACAGATGATGATCTGAAGGAAAAAGGTATTTTAGATTCAGATGGTACTAATCCGGAATTCAAGGGAAAGAAATATATAACTGACAAAGAACAGCTCTGCTTTGAACCGTCAATTGATTTTTACAGAATCACTGATAGTACATCTTTTGACAGATTGATTCCTGAAGAATATCAGTTTATTGACAATGTTGAAAGTAAAGTACTCATTGCAACTCAAAAGGCAGGTAATTCATCATCTGTAATGGCAGGTGAAAATGTTTTACATGAAATTACCGGTGAAACATGTTCCTATTATTCGAAAATAAAGGGAAAAGTACTCATATTGAACGATTTACTTTGTGTACTTCCAGCGGACATAGATTGCATGGCAGTGACTACAGTCAGTCAGGATCGCCTGGATGCATATGCAGATCTGTCACCGGGACTTGGAGATGGAAAAGCTCTGACTGTTGAGTTTGTTAAAAACCTGATGATGAAACAGAATATTACTTTTGGAATTATCGATAATGAAATTGAGTCGGCAGTTGAAAAAGTAAATAATAACCGCAAAACAGTAAAAAACATACACATTGCACATGGATATGATCCAATACCGGGAAAAGATGGCAGTATCGAATACTTTTTTGATTATCAGACTAAAGAATATGATTTTGCAATACTGCCAGACGGCCGTATTGACTATCGTAATATAAAGAATATACCAATGGTAAAGCGTGATCAGCAGATAGCCAGAGTTATAGAACCCAGAGACGGCACCTGCGGCGTTGACATATTCGGAAAACCGCTGGAAGCGCCGAAAGGCAGGAAGGCAATCCTCACAGCAGGCAATGGCGTTACTGTTTTAAAAGATACAAATGATTATTATGCAGCAATTGATGGCATTATTATTCTCAACGGCTCACTCATTGAAGTGATGGAAAGCTATATAATAGGCGGCGATGTTGATCTGTCAACCGGAAATATTGTTTTTACAGGAAATGTATTTGTCAACGGGACAATACTTGAGGGCTTTATTGTAAAAGCCGGCGGTGATATTATTGTTTCAAAAAATGTCGAATCAGCCCATGTTGAAGCAGGCCGTGATATAACAGTATTGGGCGGTATTATTGGAAAGGCGAAAAGTCTTGTTTCCGCCGGACGTGATGTCAGAGCAGGCTATGTACAGAATGCCAGAATCGAAGCCCAGGGTGATATAATAATCAAAAATTTTGCTGTCAACAGCACTCTGTTTACATCAGGTAATCTCATTATTAAAGATCAGAAAGGTTCTTTAATCGGCGGTGAAGCATATGCTCAAAAATTAATTGATCTGAAAAGTCTCGGTTCTCCTGCCGGTACCAAAACGTATGTTGAATTAGGAACCGATTTTTTACTTAAACGAAGAATATCCGAAATTGATGAAATTATTTCTTTTTGTCAGCAGAACATCACAAAACTTGACAATTCCCTCAAATTTGTCATTCTTGATGCTCAGAAAAATAAAGACCTGCTTATATCAAAAAAAAGTATAATTAAAAAAGCTATTGACAAAAAGAAGGAACTTGAAACCAGATTAAAAATAATCAGTATGAAAAAATATGACCTTGAGAAACAGCAATTCAATAAAGATGAATGCATTATAAAAATAAGAGATAATTGCTATCCGGATGTAATTATTCGAATAAGAGAGGGAAAACTTAAAAATGACACAAAACGAATGAATATTATGATTTATTTTGACCGGACAACTGATGAAATAATCATTGCACCAGGCTGAGATTCATATTTTTTCTATATTGATAATCAAATAATCTGCGTTATCAACTTGACCACACCCGTTGCTTCATACCATTTTCTGTACACACAATTATTAAGGAGTTCAAATGTCAGCAAAAGATAACGCTAAAAATAATTTTATCGAAAAAATACAGAATAACCCCTACCCCGGACGTGGAATTGTAATCGGCAGATCTGATGAATCAACATGGCAGATAATTTACTGGATCATGGGAAGAAGTACAAACAGCAGAAACCGCAGATTCGTTGCCGAAAATTCAACACTGCGTACAGAACCTGTTGATCTGAGCCTCCTTACAGATCCAAGTCTGATTATTTACGATGCAATGCTTGAGCTTAAGGGCCTGTACATGGTAAGTAACGGAGACCAGACCCGTACAATTTATGACTCCATTAAAAATGGAAAAACATTTGTTGATGGATTGATGAGTCGCGACCGTGAACCTGATTCTCCGAATTTCACGCCGAGAATCAGTGGAATTATTGATGCAAAAGGTCAGACTCCTATTGTTACACTCAGCATTCTTAAAGCAAGTAAAATTAATCCTGATGTATCTGACAGGTATTTTTTCCGTCCATCATATCCGCAGTGCGGTTTTGGTTATGGGCTTACTACTTACATGTCTGACGGGAATCCACTGCCGAGTTTTTCAGGTGACCCGATCCTTTTACCATGTGAGGGCTCAGGTGAGGAGATTCTTGACAAATACTGGAATGCGCTGAATCAGGACAACCGCGTTTCTCTTGCTGTAAAGACCATAAATTTGACAAGTAATAAGAGCAGTATAGCTCTCAGAAACAGACATGCTTGATTTTTTACTCTGTTTTGAATTCTGCGTTTAAACAGATTTACGGCAGAGTCCCGATTAATAAACAGTATCAGGTGTTTTATGAAAAAAGCAATTTATGCATTTTCAGGTGATCCTATAACTTATGGACACATTGACATTATAAAACGTGCTGCAGGTACCTTTGATGAGGTCATTGTCGGTATCGGAAGCAACCCTGACAAATCATATATGTTTACTCTTGATGAACGCAGGGAAATGGCGGAGCGCTCCCTTGCAGAATTAAAAAATGTACATGTCAAAGCTTTCACCGGACTTTTAGTTGACTTTGCGTATGAGCAGGATATCTCTGTTATTGTCAAGGGTGTTCGCAATTCCGATGACTTCGGATATGAAAATATTCTTCATCAGCTTGGTGCAAGCCAGAAACAGGGCATTGATACATACATTCTATTTGCGCGTCCGGAACTGGCTCATATAAGTTCAAGCGCAGTAAAATCTCTTCAAAAAGAAAACGGATTCATTCAGGATTATGTTCCACTCTATGTAAAGCAGGCCATAGAAGCGAAAATGGCACGGCAGTATATTCTCGGGGTTACAGGTGAAATAGGCACCGGAAAATCATTTTTAAGCAAGAGTTTTACAGAAATAGGCGAAAAACTAAATATTGAAACACACCACATTGATCTTGACTCAATAGGACAGCAGATTCAGGAAGAATTGACAGATCCGCAATACCTGAAAGTTCGCAGACAGATAGTTGATTCTTTCGGCAGTGATATTGCCGATCCGGACGGAATGATCAACCGCAAAAAACTCGGTCAGGTTGTATTCAATGATTCTGCGGCACTCGCTAAACTGAATGCCATTATGAAAAAACCGATTCTTGTCCGTCTTAAACGTGAATTATACGGCAAATCCGGTCTTATCATTCTTAATTCCGCTCTGTTAATTGAAACAGGCACAGTGAATCTATGCAATAACAATGTCCTGCTCATGCATTGTACAAAAGAAACCCAGGAAAAAAGGCTGCTTGAACGTGGGTTGACAAAAGCACAAATCAGCCGTCGTCTCGATTCACAATATGCATTTCTTGAAAAGAAAAGAATTATTGAGCTTGAAATTGAAAGAGAAAACCACGGAAGGCTGTGGGTCATTAAAAACGATGAAAAAATAACTGATAAATTTCTTACTGAAACATTCAAATCTGTGATCAATGAACTCAGGATGTAATCAGCACTCAACAGTTTAAACGATTTTGTTATTATTATTTATCAATACATATGTCATTCAGTACAGTTTCATCAATATATAATGAATATCATTCCTGTAAATAATGCTTTGCTTTATTCAAATAATACATGTTTGTCATACGATACATTTTTGAATTACTCAGGCTGACTGATTTAAATATGCACTTCTGAATTTACAGAGTCTGTTTTTCCTTTGTATAGCTCATTTATTTTTACCTGTCTATTTTTTATCCCCTTGATTTTCAATTGGTTACAACTACTTATTATTCTCATTTGTTTTAAATTGAACTATTATCCATATCGTTGCAGCTTTTCTTAAAATTTTATAAATAACATTTTTCGACTCTTTTACCTGCAATTACAGCTGTTTTTTCAACTGGCACATGTATTGCATTATTACCATTCAGAATACTTTAACTGTTCCAAAAGGAGAAACAAATGAGAAAAGTGGCTATTTATGGTAAAGGCGGTATTGGAAAATCAACCACTACGCAGAATACTGTTGCCGGGCTTGCTGAAGCAGGAAAGAAAGTAATGGTTGTGGGATGTGATCCCAAGGCAGATTCAACCCGATTACTTCTCGGTGGTCTTGCACAGCGGACTGTACTTGACACATTGAGAGAAGAGGGCGAGGATGTTGAACTTGAAGACATCCGCAAGGGTGGCTTCAAAGGAACAATCTGCGTTGAATCAGGCGGTCCGGAACCCGGAGTCGGATGTGCCGGAAGAGGTATCATTACGTCAATCAACCTTCTGGAACAGCTCGGAGCTTATTCAGATACGCAAAAGCTTGACTATGTGTTCTATGATGTTCTTGGTGACGTTGTGTGCGGTGGATTCGCAATGCCGATTCGTGAAGGTAAAGCTGAGGAGATTTACATTGTTGTTTCAGGCGAAATGATGGCTATGTATGCCGCAAATAACCTTTGTAAAGGTATCGCCAAATTTGCTGAAGCCGGTGTAGTACGCCTTGGCGGACTTATCTGCAACAGCAGAAAATGTGATAACGAAAAAGAACTGATTGAAGCATTTGCTGAAAAGCTTGGAACACAGATGATCCATTTCGTTCCAAGAGACAACATGGTTCAGAAAGCAGAAATCAACCGAAAGACTGTTATTGAATTTGATCCTGCGCATGTGCAGGCGGAAGAATACAGAACACTATCAAGGAAAATCGATGCCAACAGGATGTATGTGGTTCCAAAACCGATTCATACCGATGAGCTCGAAAAACTTCTCATCAAATATGGTATTGCTAACTGATAATTGCACACATAAGAAAGGATGTTTAATATGCTAATGATCAGATCTATAGTTCGTCCGGAAAAAGTTGATGCAGTACTTGCCGCACTAATGGATGCAGGATACCCGGCTGTTACAAAAGTAAGTGTTGTGGGGCGTGGAAAACAACGGGGTATTAAAATCGGTGAAGTTACATATGATGAAATTCCTAAGGAAATGTTAATAACAGTAGTGCCGGATCGTGATAAAGATTTCATTGTCAATACGGTAATAAAGGTTGCCCGCACCGGAGAGAAAGGATCTTTTGGCGATGGCAAGATTTTCGTCTCACCTGTAGAGGAAGTATACACGGTAAGTTCAGGAGTAAAGGAAACAATTGAGACGGAAACAAAAGGGGTCTCAATATGAAAGAAGTCGTTGCAGTTATCAGAATGCATAAGATCAATGAAACGAAAAGGGCTTTAGCTGCTGCAGGAATAAGTTCCATGAATGCTAAAGAGTGCCTCGGACGTGGAAAGGGTCTGGTTGATTTCAAGGTACTGCAGGGGGCTGAAAAGGGATACGAGGAAGCTATTTCTCAACTCGGTCAGAACCAGCGGCTTGTACCAAAAAGAATGATCACGATAGTTGTCCCTGATAAGCTTGTGTCAAAAGTTGTAAATACAATCATTGAAGTTAACAGAACAAATAAATCAGGGGATGGTAAAATTTTTGTGATGCCTGTTTTTGAGGCTTACAAAGTTCGTACCGCAGAAGAGGGTGATGGGGTTCTTGACGAAATTTAAGGAGATCACTATGGCAGAATTAGAAACGCCCGAGGTTATCAAGCAGGATCTGATAAATAAGTATCCTGTAAAAGTAGCCCGGCGAAGAACAAAACAGATAGTTGTCAACGAAGTTGGTGATCAGGAGGAAGTTCCTGAAATTCAGTCCAACATCCGCACGATTCCAGGTATTATCACAATGCGCGGATGTGCATATGCAGGCTGTAAAGGTGTTGTGCTTGGTCCGACACGTGATATACTTCAGATTACGCATGGTCCTATCGGATGCAGTTTCTACAGCTGGTTGACACGTCGCAACCAGACTAAACCCACAAGTGATACGGCGCCAAACTACATGCCTTACGCAATGTCAACTGACATGCAGGATGAAAACATCATCTTTGGGGGTGAGAAAAAACTCAAGAAAGCCATTGATGAAGCAATTGCACTCTTTCATCCCAAGGCTATCGGCATATTCTCAACATGTCCGGTTGGACTGATTGGTGATGATGTACATGCAGTCTGCCGTGAAATGGAAGCAAAGTATCCTGATACCAATATCTTTGGATTCAGTTGTGAAGGTTACAAAGGTGTGAGCCAGTCAGCAGGTCATCATATAGCAAATAACAAAGTATTCACGGAAGTGCTTGGATTGTCGGATATGACAAAAGAGGGTAAATTCCGAATGAACATGCTGGGAGAATACAACATAGGCGGAGATGCATTTGAACTTGACAGAATGCTTTCAGATGTCGGCATTACTGTACACTCGACATTCAGCGGAAATTCAACATATGAAGAATTCGCAAGTGCTCAGAATGTGGATCTGAATGTTGTCATGTGTCACCGTTCTATCAACTATCTTGCCGACATGATGGAAACCAAATGGGGTATTCCATGGTTTAAGGTCAATTTCATCGGCGCGGAATCAAGTGCAAAGTCAATGAGAAAAATTGCAAAGTACTTCGGCGATGCTGAACTTATCGCAACTGTAGAGAAGTTTATTGAAAAAGAAATGGTTGAGATCAGTAAAGTTCGTGAAGATGTAAAATCGCGCTGCAATGGTAAAACTGCAATGCTTTTTGTCGGTGGTTCAAGAGCACATCATTATCAGGAACTGCTTGCTGAAATAGGAATCAGGACAATTGCTGCGGGTTATGAGTTTGCGCATCGCGACGACTATGAAGGACGTAAAGTTATTCCGTCAATCAAAGTCGATGCTGATACCAGAAACATTGAGGAACTGACAGTTGAGAGAGATCCTGTATCGTATCGTGCCCGTAAATCAGAGGAAGAACTGAAAGCCCTTTCCGATGAAGGAATCCGGTTTGGGGATTATGAAGGCATGATGCCGGATATGCCTTCTGATACACTTGTCATAGATGACCTGAATCATCATGAAACTGAAGTGCTGATCGAAAAATATCATCCGGACCTTTTTTGCGCAGGCGTCAAGGAAAAGTATGTTGTTCAGAAATACGGCATTCCACTCAAACAATTGCACAGTTATGATTATCAGGGGCCTTATGCCGGTTTCAAAGGTGCAATCAATTTTTACAGAGACATTGACAGATTGATCAATACCAGAATATGGAAAATGATCAATCCACCATGGCACGAAGAACCACAATTAACCGCCAAATATGGATGGGAATGAGGAGGAATCTATGCTGCTTCGACATACACCAGAAGAAATTGTAGAGCGTGAAGCGCTTACGATACAGCCTGCAAAAACATGTCAGCCTGTCGGCGCCATGTATGCAGCACTTGGAATTCATAAGTGTCTTCCCCACAGTCACGGTTCTCAGGGATGCTGCGCGTATCATCGCAGCGCACTGACCCGTCATTATAAGGAACCTGTCATGGCTGCGACAAGTTCGTTTACAGAAGGGTCTTCTGTTTTCGGCGGACAGGCAAATTTACTTGATGCAATCACAAATATTTTCACGATCTATAATCCTGATGTGATCGCAGTACACACAACCTGTCTGTCTGAAACCATCGGTGATGACATACCGCAGATTACTGCAAAAGCCAGGGATGAGGGACGCGTACCGAATGGCAAATTTATCATTCGCGCAAATACTCCCAGCTACGTAGGTTCACATGTAACCGGTTTTGGCAACATGATCAAAGGTATCATTGACGGATTCGCAACCAGGGGGACAAAAAGCGGACATATCAACATTATTCCTGGTTATGTGGAACCATCTGACATGTCAGAAGTAAAGCATATAACCAAAAGTATGGGCGTTGACACTGTAATGTTCCCTGATACTTCCGCGGTGTTAAATGGTCCGCAGACCGGACGTTACGAGATGTATCCAAAAGGCGGTACACCTATCTCCGATCTGCAGAAAACCGGTTTCGCGAAAATGACTTTGGCACTCGGACCTATTGCATCAGGCCCAGGAGCAAAGTTTCTTGACACAAAGTGCGGTGTTCCATACGAGATGCTCAGTCTGCCGATAGGTATACGTTCGACTGACGCATTTGTAAATGCACTTCGAAAAAACGGCGGAATTGTCAGTGATGAACTGGAATATGAACGTGGACAGGTTCTTGACGTACTTACTGATATGCAGCAGTATTTTCATGGGAAAAAAGTTGCACTTGTAGGTGATCCGGATCACCTGGTTCCGTTGACGGAATTTCTGACTGATATCGGTTTCAATGTTCGTCATGTTGTTACCGGTACACCTGGAAAGAAATTTATTGCCAGAATCAAAGAAGCCGCAGGTACTGAAGATATCAATGTAAAAGAAGCATCGGATTTTTTCTATCTTCATCAGTTGATAAAAAATGAAAAGGTAGATCTGATTTTAGGTAATACCTATTCGAAGTATATAGCACGTGATGAGGATATTCCTCTTGTCAGAATAGGTTTTCCGATTTATGACCGCGTAGGACATCAGTACTTCCCTATTCTTGGCTATCGCGGCGCACTCAGGCTTATTGAAAAGATACTTAATGCATTGCTTGACTATCAGGACAAAACTGCTCCTGAAGAGAAGTTTGAACTGGTAATGTAGCGTTCGGGAAGAGAGGTTGTTATGGCATTGGAAAAAATGGATTTTATTACAGAACGTGATAAGCAGATTTTTGAAAAAGGGACTGATTCTTTTGAAATGAAGTGTGAGCGGGTAAGCACTGCTGGTTCCGTTTCCCAGCGTGCCTGCTCATTCTGTGGTTCCCGTGTTGTACTATATCCTGTTGCTGATGCCATACACCTCGTTCATGGCGGTATCGGATGTGCAGCATATACCTGGGATATACGCGGATCACTTTCGAGTGGTCCGCAGCTTCACAGGTCGAGTTTCTGCACAGATCTTCGTGAAAAAGAGGTAATTTACGGCGGGGAAACAAAGCTTCGCGAAGCTCTTTACCATTTAATAGACCTGCATAAACCGTCAGCGGCATTTGTTTACATTACATGTATTGCAGGTATTATTGGTGATGACGTAAATCGTATTTGTAAAGAAGTTCAGAACAAAACAGGTGTATCTGTCATTCCCGTTCAGTCTGAAGGTTTTAAAGGCACAAAAAAGGATGGTTACCGCGCTGCATGTGAATCACTCATGAAACTTATTGGTACTGTGGAAGGCCCGGCAATACCGATGAGTATCAATATACTCGGAGATTTCAACATCGCAGGTGAAACATGGGTCATTAAAAAATATTTTGAACAGATGGGAATAAATGTTGTTTCTACATTGACAGGTGATGCACGTGTCGGGCAGATAAGAAATGCTCACAGGGCTAAGCTTAACATTGTTCAATGTTCCGGATCAATGAAGCACCTTGCAAAAATGATGATGGAAAAATATGATATTCCTTTTATCAACGTCTCCTTTTTCGGTATTGAAGATACCGCAAAAGCTCTTTATGATACAAGCGATTTTTTCAATGATGAAAAAGTCCGAAACAATACTAAAATGCTTGTTTCAACTGAAATCGCACTGATTATGCCTTTACTTAATGAAATTCGAAAAGCTTGTGACGGCAAAAAGGCGGGTCTCTATGTAGGCGGAGCATTCAAGGCAATATCTCTTGTCAAGGCTCTCCGCCACATAGGAATAAAAACAGTTCTTGCAGGTACACAGACAGGCAGTAAAGAAGATTATGAGATTCTTAAAACTGTCTGCGAAAATGGAACTGTAATTGTTGATGATTCGAATCCTGTTGAGTTATCAAACTTTTTAATTGAAAAGCAGGTCGATCTTTTCATTGGTGGAGTGAAGGAGCGCCCGCTTGCGTACAAACTCGGTATCGGATTCTGCGATCATAACCATGAGCGTAAAATCTGCCTTGCAGGATTCAGAGGAATGGTGAATTTTGCGCGGGAAGTAAATGCAAGTGTAAATAGCCCTGTCTGGAAATTTGTTAAATGGAGGAGGCACTGATCATGCATCTTGACACTACTAAAGAACCATATGTTACAGTAAATCCTTGCCGTCTCTGCATGCCGCTGGGTGCTTCACTTGCCTTGAAGGGAATACGCAACTGCATGCCTCTTATTCACGGCTCACAGGGATGCGCAACATATATACGACGGTTTCTCATAAGTCATTTCAGGGAACCTGTTGACATTGCGTCATCAAGTTTCAGCGAAGAAACGGCTATTTTCGGCGGAGATAAAAATCTTATTGACGCACTGACAAATGTAACTTTGCAGTATCATCCGGAAATAATCGGTATTGCGACATCATGCCTTACAGAAATAATCGGTGATGATATTGACAAAATTATTCACAAAATCCGAAGTGAATTGAATTGCAGACTTGTAGCCATATCTACACCGTCATTCAAGGGTTCTCACTGTACCGGTTTTCATGAAACTGTTACTGCTCTTGTAAAGAGCATGTGCACTGCATCATCGAAAGTATCTTCAGTAACTATTGCACCGCCGATACTTTCACCTTCAGATTTGCGATATATCAGAAATCTCTGCACTGATTTTTTTGATTTACATCCTGTTATTCTTCCTGATTATTCAGAGTCACTTGACGGAGGCACATGGGATGTTTTTACTCCTGTCCCTGAAGGCGGAACACCAGTCACAGACATTTCAAAAGCTGCCTCGGAGTCATCAACATTTATTGAATTAGGCAACAGAAGAGAAAACTCAGCAGGAAGCTATCTTAAAACAACTTTCAATACAAATCATTTATTAATAGATACTCCAATCGGCATTGAAGCAACAGATCGATTCCTGGATGCAATTGCAGACATAGCAGGAATGGAAATACCAGCGGAACTTTTAAAACTCAGACGCCGCTGTATTGACAATTACATTGATGCACACAAATATGTCAGCGGTATAACAGCAGTAGTTTATGGTGATGAGGACATGGTGCCGTCAATTGCTGCATATTGCCTTGAAATCGGACTCAAGCCTGTGATCTGTGCATCTGAAGGCAGAATTCGTGCAGAACTTGAACGCCGTGTCGGACTTGAAAATATTTCATCAATGAATATTTACGAAGATACAGATTTCAACACAATAGAAACATCTGTTGCAGAAATCAGACCTGATCTCATGCTTGGAACCGGTAAAGGCACTCATATATCAATTAAATATGATATACCGCTTGTCCGGATTGGTTTTCCTGTTCACGACCGTTTTGGTGCAAATCGTCAACTGCATGCAGGATATGACGGTGCAATGGCTATGCTTGACAATATCGTTAACATATTATTATCACGCCGTCAGGAAGATATTCCCGATGGATACAGTTATCTGTAGAAGGAGCTGACCGCTATGTCTTTACAAAATCATCCATGCTTCAATCCGCAGGCTGGCGTTTCGCACGGCAGAGTTCACCTTCCGGTAGCAGGCAAATGCAACATACAGTGCAACTACTGCAACCGCCTTTACGATTGTGTCAACGAAAGCAGACCAGGAGTCACATCAGCAGTTCTTTCTCCCAAACAGGCGCTGTACTATCTTGACAATGTGCTGCCGCTTCTCGATTGTAAAATATCAGTTGTAGGTATTGCAGGTCCTGGAGACCCGATGAATGATCCTGAAACTACTATTGAGACACTGAGACTTGTCCATTCCAGATATCCGGACATGGTTACCTGCCTTGCATCAAACGGTCTTAATCTCGCGGATTACGCACAGGAACTTGCAGCGGCAGGTGCGAACCATGTCACAGTTACAATTAACGCAATTGACCCGAAAATCGCATCGAAAATTGTTTCCTGGGTTCGTTTCAGATCAAAAGTCTACCGTGGAACTGATGCAGGTGAAGTACTTGTCGAACGGCAGATAGCAGCTGTACATGAACTCAAGAAAAATGGTATTATTGTCAAGATCAATTCAATTGTGATCCCTGGCATTAATGATACTCATATAACTGATGTCAGCCGCTGTATGAAAGATATGGGTGCTGACGTCATAAACATACTTCCTCTCAGAACTGTCAAGGATACTTTGTTTGCTGACATTACCCCCCCTGATCACGACCTCATGCAGAAAGTGCGCTGGGAGGCATCACAGAACATGACTGTCGTTCATCACTGTGCTATGTGCCGTGCCGATGCAGCCGGAAGACTTGGTCATGATAACAGTGAAGCAGTTCATAAACTGCTTAAGTCAGCAGCATCAAAGCCTCTGAACCCTTATGAAAGCCGCTCATACATTGCAGTTGCAAGCCGTGAAGGCATGCTCATAAATGAGCATCTTGGCCAGTCGCGTCAGTTTTACATTTACGATATGGCAGACAGTTCTTTTGCTGTAAAGGATATCAGGAGTGCTCCTGAACCAGCTGCAGGAAATGACCGCTGGGCAGGGCTTGCTGAAATACTGAAAGACTGCCGAGTACTTCTTGTATCACAGGCAGGTGAACCGCCAAAAGCGGCTCTTGCCGAAAAAGGATTACAAGTAATAATAACTGAAGGACTTATTGATCAGGCATTGTCTTTATTGCAGCGCGGAATTTCACCGCTGCCTGTTGCAAATATCAAGTCCTGTACAGGAGGTGGAGGCGCAAAACCATGCTGTTAAATTTGTTATTGACTTTTAATAATTACATAAACAATTCACGCGGAGAATATAATGAAAAAACCGAAGCATCATATTTTTGTATGTGCAAGTTTCAGAATGTCAGGAGCACCGCAGGGCGTATGCAGTAAGAAAGGCGCAGGATCACTGCTTCAGTATCTTGAAACTGAAATCTCTGATCGCGGCATTGATGATATTGCGGTCTCAATGACCGGTTGTCTGAAATTATGCGATAAAGGACCGGTACTGGTTGTTTATCCGGAAAATCAGTGGTATGGCTGTGTTGACGAAAATGGCATAGACGCAATACTTGACGCAATAGAAGATGGAAAAACAGCCGATGATTACCTGATTTCCGATTGATTGTATTTTGCGCCTCATCCACAGTTTTATCTCTGCTGACGCGCCCGATGCAGAGAATAAATCTGATCTCCCTCTCAATGCCAGCGGAGAGTGAGTTATGGAATGAGGCGCATTTTTCCTGACTGAAACGCAGACACAGTGAAAAATCAATTTATTTTACAATAAATAAAATTATGACAAATCAGAAACCATCAACCGGGGAACAACATCTATGACATATGCGAATTCAGATCGTTCTGTAAATATCATTGATACTACGCTCCGTGACGGTGCTCAGTCTGCAGATATCGCATTATCATTGAGCAGCAAACTGCGGATTGTTTCTCTTTTGTCTGAAATAGGGATCCGCATTTTTGAAGCAGGAATTCCTGCAATGGGACAGGATGAACAAAGTGATATAAAAGGACTGATCAGGCTTTTTCCCGATTGCACATTTATTCCCTGGTGCAGGGCAAAACAGGCAGATATTGAAGCTGCAAGAATGTGCGGCTGTTCATCAGTGCACATATCATTCCCCATATCACCGGCACATATGAAAATATATAAATTTTCCGAACAGGAAATAATAGACCGCCTGGCGTTCTACTGTCAATTGTCATCCAGATATTTCCGATCAATCTCCATCGGAGCACAGGATGCATCGCGTGCATCACCTGAATTTCTTGATATGTTTGTAAAGACTGCATCAGAATGCGGGGCTTCACAAGTAAGAATAGCTGATACAGTCGGAATACTCTCACCGGCAACAACACATTCAATGATAAACAGACTTATGCTGATTAATCCCGCCTGCCTCATTGATTTTCATGGACATAATGATTTTGGAATGGCAACCGCAAATACACTCACAGCACTGGAGGCAGGTGCCTCATATGCTTCTGTAACTGTAAACGGTACAGGTGAACGCGCCGGAAATGCCCCTCTTGAAGAAGTTGTAATGGCAGTTAAATATATGACACAGCTTAAAATTGAAATATCATTGAATTCATTGACATTTGTATGCAGTGAAATAGCGAAAATAATGCATCAGACTATCCATCCGTCAAAACCAATCAGCGGTTCCAACCTGTTTCGTCATGAAGCAGGCATTCATTGTCATGGATTGCTTAGTGATAAATCGGCATACGAACCTTACAATCCGGCAGTCACAGGTCACAGTTCATCTGAATTTGTAAGCGGCACGCACAGCGGAAGAACAGGAGTACTGTCCATGCTTAATTCAAAAGGAATAGATCCGACACAGGAACAGTTGACAGATTTCATGCAGAAAATCAGATCATCAGCTCTTAAAAAAGGCAAATCACTTGATATAGATGATACATGCAAACTGTTCTGCAATAATTTTGTCTGACATTGTCAAGCTACAATATGATTGTTGACATTTTATAATCATCGGCACACTATTTATTGTATTTCTTTGTTTCGGATAATTACAAATGGATAATGAAATATGCTTTGCAGCTCCCAGTGATATTTTTGACCTTATACGTCTTCTGAATGTATTGTTTTCCCAGGAAACAGAATTTGAACCGGATCAGAGAAGACAGAAAAACGGACTTTCCATCATATTGGACAATCGTGACATTGGGGAAATTTTAGTAATAAAAAAAAGAAATACTATTGTTGGAATGATAAGTTTACTCTACAGTATCAGCACAGCACTTGGAGGCAGAGTTGCAATACTGGAAGATATGATAATAGATCCTCTTTACCGTGACATGGGACTTGGCAAAAAGCTTCTTCGTGCTGCAATCAACCACTCAAGAATCAGAGGCTGCCTCAGAATTACACTGCTTACTGATCACGACAATGATACAGCGATCAGTTTTTATGAAAAGTTCGGATTTGAAAGATCTGAAATGATTCCCATGCGCTGCCTGTTTTGATAATTTCCTGATAAACTGACTACTGATAAAGTGTTTCAGAAATTGAAACGGTTTCTGCTGCCCGCCTATTTTTTCAACCTTGATAAAAAAGTATTTATTCATTGTGACAAACAGATATGCGGATCAGATCCCTTTCAATGGAGGAAATTATGTATTAGCCGTTTTGATTCAAATTGTCGTTATTCAGTAGATCAATTGTAGAAACATTTAATAATTATAAGGAGTATTATATGATCAGATTAAGATATCTGATACTTTTCGGTGCTGTATGCACAATAATTCATGCACAGACAGTTGATGAAATATCTGCCCGGTATAATGGCTCAGACAACACAATTATCCGTAAACAGGCGTTGCATGATCTTGGAAAACCGCAGAATAATCTTTCCGTACAATCTTCTTCAGTCAATGACAGCATGAAAGTGCTGTCTCTTTTGCGGAAAGCATTTAATGATCCAAATCCAAGCATTGTCGAAGAGGCAATTTCAAAAGCTGCTGAACTGAAATTTATTTCTACAGATCAAGATCTGAACCAATTGTACAGGAATTCAGAGAAAAGATTTGGCGGATATCACGAAAAAATTGAATGTGCAGTGCTTACTGCAGCCGGCAGAATCGGAGGAGCGGTTTCACGCTCTATACTGATTGATGCACTTAGTAATGACAACGGCTGCTATAAAAGCAAAATCATTCTCGGTTCAATAAGGGTTATGGGTGATACTGCATTTGTACAGCCGCTTGTCAAATACGTCAACAAACTTGACAAATACATCGAAGAGAAAAAACAGCTTGGTGAAGATCCGATTCAGTATTCTGATGTTCTTTCAAGCCTGTCAATGGCCCAATCAATTGTTTCAAATCTTTCATTAGGAAAGGAGATCAGATAATATGAAAAAACTATATATATTATTATTTCTGCTGGGGATTATGATTTTACAATCTTCTGCTGAAATTGGGATAATTGTCAATAAAAGCCTTTACCCATTCATTCAATCATCAATAAATCAGTATATTGCTGACCTTAACATTCATGAGAATAAAACAGTCTGGCTAAATGGAACAACATTTGATGAAACCAGGCCCATTAAACAGCTGAAAGATTCTCTTGTCAAACATTATAATCTTGACAATCTTGAAGGGGCACTGTTCATTGGAAACCTGCCTATCGCTGAGTATGAAATCAGGGATACAGAATATGATCGTTTCCCTATGGACCTCTATTATATGGATCTTAACGGCAACTGGCTTGACACAGCCACAATAGCGTGGTCCACAAATGCTGCATCCGGAGTGTTTGACGGACATTCGGGTGACACATATGCAGAGATCTGGGTTTCACGGATAATTGCAGGTAATCTGGGAAGACTCGGCAATGAAATTGACATTGTTAATTCATACCTGTTCAGGCTGCATAACAGAATGAGTGGTATTGATGAACTGTCGATTCCACGATATCTTTTATGCGCTAATGATACTGAATGGCGGTCCTCCCCTTCGTGGACAAATGCGGAGGTTTTAGGATACCACCCGGATTCAGTTGACACTTATTTACAAAGCAACAAAGAAGATACAAGAGATAATTGGAAAGACGGTCTTGTAAGAGGTTATGAATCGGCAATGATTGTTGAACATTCTGGTCCTACATCACATGGCCTCATGGACGGATATGATAATGACTTTTATCTTCTTGGCAAAACAACAAATACCCGTTTTTATAATCTTTACGCTTGCAGCAATGCAAGATACACAATTCCTGAGTTTTTAGGTGGATTATATGCATTCGGACACAATGGGCTTATAAGTGTTGGAAGCACAAAAAGCGGTGCCATGATGGGTTTTGAACATTATTATGAACCACTTTCAAAAGATTCAAGTTTTGGAGAAAGCTATAAAAGCTGGTTTAATGCTTATGTCCTGAATAATCCAGATCCAGGCGATATTTACTGGCATTATGGAATGACATTGCTTGGAGCCGGAACTCTTCACATGTATCAGAAAAAATTTGCGACATCAAAACTTGCAGTTTATCTGAAATCAGATCTGAGTCCGAATGCATCTTCCATTGAATCAGAATTCAGAATTGTCAATAGAAGCAGCGACGCTGTAAACATGTCGGATTTCAATCTTGTTTATTATACATATGATCCGTCAATGCAGACATCAGATTTTGAGTATAATATTAAATACTGCAGCAAAGGAACTGCAACTGTCAAATTTGAAAGACTTTCTGATGTTTATGAGTCAGCCAATAAAAAAGCAGATACAAAAATAACCATTTCATTTACAGGTGCAACTCTTGCAGCACACGATTCTCTCCTTATTAATGCTGTGTTCAAAAATATAATGATGCAATACAGTTTCAACGAATCAGACGACTGGTCACATTCGAGGGGAGTGAACGGTTTTGGTGAAAATGTCAATTTGTTTTCCAAATCTCTGGATAAAACAGTGTTCGGTTATTCTCCGGACGCAAAATTACCTGAGTTTGAACTGAAATTATCTCAGGAACCGATTGAAGATACTGCTACAGCAAGCTTTACATGCAACACATCAGGGCTTGCAGGAAAAACAGCAGTAGTTGAGCTTTACAGTAATGGTGTATTTCAGACTGACTGGAGTAAACCCATTTCTGCCGGAGTCAATAACCTGAAAGTAAATCTCAGCACTTTCGATCAGGGCATTTATGCATTCTACCTTAAAATTGACGGATCATATACTGATACTATTTTTGTCAATCACCATAGATTAGGTTCACGTACTTTCCGTATGACATTTTCTGATATGATTTTCAGTGATGCAGTAATCGGACATGGTACTTCAAAGAAGAATATTTTATTCAATGATGGAATCAGTGATCTAACAATAAGCTCAATAACTTCAACCAATCCGTCGTTTGTTATTTCAGAACCATTGCCTATTGTTATTACAGCATACAGAGGCAGATATATCGGTATCACATACAATCCGACAGGTAATCAGTCTGATACAGGTACAATTATCTTCACAAGTGATGCAGATAATGCGCAAGATGTCAATAGTATAAAACTTTCCGGTAATGGAATATATGACTATGGATTCTCTGTAAATCCTAATCCATTATCAAGCCATGCGATGATAAGCTTTGATATTCAGAATCCGTCACTTTACAATACTGTTGCAGATTTCGGTCTTGCAAGAATCAATCCTAACGGCAGCAGCGAAACTGTAGAATCGTTCACTGCAACAATAACTCAAGGTACCAATACAATTGCCCGCCATAACTGGGATACACTTCCCGCTGGTAATTACAGTTTAGGAATGCGTTTTGCTGGCTGGATGGTAGTTGCCGCCCGCTGTACATTCCAGAAGCAGACTACAAGTTATGGTCTTGCAGTTTCACCTGCAACATTTTCCACAGGTGCTGAAATCAGTTTTACAATGCAGAATCCTATGTACATCGGTAAAACCGCACAGTACAGTCTGTACAGTATTTTCCGTAACGGTTCACCAGGGGTTCTCAGACAGCAATTTACAGGTACAATTGCGCAGGGTGTAAATACCATTTCAAAATCCGACTGGGACTATCTGCCTTGCGGATACTACGAAATTGAAATGTCATGCAATGGCAGGCTTCTTGACAGTTACTCAATCGAGAAGCTGTCAAATCCGGCCAGATTCAGCCTTTCTGTGTCGCCATCCCCTGTGATTGACAAGGCAGCTGTCTCGTTTTCTGTCTCAGATGCAAACCTTATCGGGAAAACGGCTTTTATCACATGCAGACAGAACGGAACGGTAAAATTCTCAAGAACACAGACCATTGCAGAAGGAACAAACACATTGAACATCACATTCAATGACTACACTCAGCTCTCTGCAGGTCAGTATAAAATGTATCTGTCGGTCTGCACATTCGATGTTGATTCATCTGCATTCACCAAGGTTGACAAGAATACAACTGTGACTGCGATACCTGTATCTGTCAATTTTGGCGAGGTTGTCCTTAATACACCGAAAACAGCAACTGTCACCCTTAAAAACACAGGCAACTCGGATGCGCTTATAAGCAGCCTTATTTTAAGTAAATCTGTATTCACCAGGGATGGTGTTACTCCGATAACAATTGCTCCGGGTGCTTCAAAAGTCATAACACTGACATTCAAGCCCACAGCTGCCGGCACGGTTGCAGATACCTTACGAATAATAAATGCACCTGATGCAAATATCCAGACCATAAAGGTGCCTATAGACGGTCATGGTGTCAATCAGACTGCAGATCTGCAGGTAACAATGACTCCAGATGGAAATGGTGCGGATAACTCCATTCAGCCTCAGATCGTTATTAAAAATTCCGGTGCTCAGTCACTTAATGTATCAGACCTGCAGATTGAATATTATACTTATGATGCATCTGTTACATTATCAAATCTCAGAGCCGACATTTACAACTTCAGCATCAATTCAGTTACCGCAAACGGAGTAACAGCTGCGTTCAGCAGGCTTTCTCCTGTTGCCGGCAATTCAAACCGCAAGGCAGATGTACTTACCAGATTCACTCTTGGCGCAGGTACACTTGCTGCAAACCAGTCAATCGCGTTCAGCTTTGGAATACATACTGCTGACTGGCAGTATAATTTCAATGAAGCGGATGACTGGTCAAGACTTGTCGGAACAGGAAATATTGCTTCAAATATCGTTATACGAAGTAAAAGCAGTGGTATTGTTCTTTACGGAACAGTACCTGTAAACATGTAAAATCTGTTTCTGAATGATTACCATGAATGGACCGCACATTTTGCGGTCCATTCTTTTATGTACCGGACAGATGCAATCACTCTTAAGATATTTCAACAATTGCAGACAATCTGATTATTCGAGAAATCTGTAAGTTTTCAATTACCATCCTCAACAAGCTGTAACTTTAAATTGTCAAAATATACTTTACCTGATGCGTAGTATTGCGAGCCCCTGAGTCCGATATTGCAATCTAAAAAACAACTGTCAGCGGAAGTCTCATTCGTAATTATCTCGTCAAAGTATACCCAGTCAAATGTTCCGTACTCTCCAATTTTCACAGGAACAGAACCCCTGCATCCCAATGTTGCAGGAATTGAACTGCTGGTCTCTCTTATCTGTACATTTTCACCTTTTACCCACCCTGTCAATCTATAACTCTTCTCAACCTCCATTTTTGTCACAAAACACCATGTTGCATGGTTGAATGTACTGCATTCAATGCTTATGCATCTGGAGCCATTCACTCCTGTTCCGACTGGTTCCCATTTGAAAATTGCGCCGGTACTGTCCTCTTTTGTATTCCATCCGTCAACAAGTCCATTTATGCCGTCTTCCATGTATCCATTGAATGTAATACCCGATTTCTTCAGGAAACATGGTTCATAATTATCAGTATAGCAGGTTTCATATATCCTGCGATCCGGATCGACTATCATGTCAAATCTATAATTCCCGGCAGATGAGTCGATAAATCCGTATCCCGCAACTTTTGTAAAGATGTCAATTGTATCATTATTATTATAATTCCTGAGAATCGTATCGAAAGAATGAATTGCCGTATCATTACATGTAAATATTATATGTAAAGGAATAGAATTATTCAGAGATGCCATCCAATCGCCCTGAATTATGATTGATGATTTCAATTCAACATCAAACTGATTGACAGTATCAAAACTTGTCCTGAAATCAGTAATTTTTAAATTAAAATCGGATACACTCACAGTATCATATTTCCTGTTATTTGTCTCATCGGATTCATTTACTGCCATAGTTGAATCAAGAATAACAGTAATGCTGTGCCGGCCTTTTGTTGCATACCAGTATGCGTATGACTGTAAATTATTCAATCCGGAAATTTTCACTGAATCACGCGCTTTTATATCCGAAAGCAGGTACCCCCAGCAGAAGAAATTACCATCAATGCAGAAGTCAACTCTTGCATTGAAAGTTGTTTTATAATCAGTACTGCCGTTGTTTAAAATGTATGCTCCGCAGGCAACCCTGTCCCCTTCCATGATTACTGATGAATCAAAAAATATTTCCCCTACAGATAAATCCACATCAGCATATTCAACTGCAATTGTCTTGACATTATCTGATTCATCAGATTCACTTATTGTGTTAGAATCATCAGCAATTGCAGTAAGTTTATGAATTCCCGGCAACTGTGCCTTTATTTCAGAAGAATCAATACTTATTGAAATTGTATCCCCGGGTTTTAATTCCCGGACTAACATGCTTTTTCTTACCTGTAATGTTGAATCAATTTTCAATGTAACAGGTATTATTGTATTTACAAGTGCAGTTGTTCCCACATTTCTCACAACAAGCCTTGCAGAGAATTGTTTTGAAGCGATTGGTTTTTCCGGTATTGTCAATAAACGTTCCATACTGAGATTGTAATCTGTTATATCAACACTGATTGTATCAAAATTGTATGAACAGCTTAAGCCTGCACTGTCGGCATATTTTATTAATATCTTTTTTCTGCCGGGTGAATTCCATTTCATGTATATAACACGGTTGTAATTATAAACCGGAGCTGTTGATTTTTCACTTGTAATAACACTGTCATTTGATATATTGACATATTCTACAGAATCCACAGGCAGAAGAAGATTTGATCCGGTGATACTTATACCCACAGTCCTGTTTATGGTTGCAGTAATCAGTTTCTGCTTTGTAATCGAATCATGCAGTACCCATTCAGTTGTCATTTTATTTACAAGAGGTGACCTTGCCTGAATCATATCACCTGGGTCCAGATAAAATACGCTTTCCTCATATCTTTTTGTCACTGCGCTTATCCGGTATGCAATCTGATAAATTGACAGATCAGTATCAGGATAGTGCAAATTATCAGCCGCTGCAGAGAATAAAGTGTCTGATATCATGGTATCTTTTGTAAATACAACCGGAACTACAGACGAATCAACTTTTGTAAAATTGTATCTGTATACCCTGTAACCCAGAAGATTGTCGACTTTTGACGGATTCCATGTCAAATTTACCGTACCAGTCAAAGACTGATAACTCAGTTCAGATATTGTTACAGGCGGTATTCCGCTGTAAGGTAATTCAAATGTATCAGAAAATGCACTTTGATATGACGGGCCTATCTCCGGATAATAATCTGAATAACCCTGAATCCCTGTCTCTATTTTTAAATTGTAAACAATGCCCTTTGCAAGATTTCTTATTGTAAACTTTCCGGCACTGTCTACATTTGTAAATTTAGATGTTCCAAGAACCTGTACAGAAATCCTGACATAATTTTTCCGGTATTGATCAAACGGCTGCAATTTGATGAAACCGCTGAATTCACATGGGTATCTTAGTGTATCATTTCTTACAGTCTGGACATCACTGGAAATGTAAGCTGAATCCTGGAAGGAAACAAGTGTAATACTGTCAGATAACTTCTTCTCAATACTGATTGAATACATATTATCTGATAATTTTGGAATTTCATATACACCATTGCCGTCTGTTGTACCTGTAAAAAAAGTGGAATCCTTTGCCGACAGACTTATCGAAACAAGAGCATTTACCGCCCTTGTAATACCGTCAGGCATATATACAACAGCGGTTCTTTCATTAATTGTCTCACTTCCAGAGTTCGGTGAACTGCATTCTGCAAATAATAATAAAAGAAGCAGAATGTATGATACAATAGCCCTTTTGTAATATATACAGGCAATAATTACAGATTTCTTCTGTAAAGAGAACAAATAGTCAGTGTTTCCAGACATAAAAAATTAACCTTTTAAGATTTTCCAAAAGCACGATCTGCTTTTAATAGAGTGTTATGAAACATAACAGCAGTTCATTGAGCCATAATCGCTGGCATATAAATATAAAAATTTATGATGCTTTAGCTCATAACACAAAATAATCGCGCTATTTTTTTGCAAATAGTGTTATAATTCCATACTGTATTTGGAATAAAAACTGCATAAAATTTTGATAAAAAAAACCAGCATTATCCAGCAAAAATCGCCTTTTTAGATCAGGCTCTCTAAAAAATAGTCACGGGCATAATGGAATCAAAGATTAAAACAGATCGTAAGAGGATATTTTTGAATGAACTGTTAAAAAAATATCATCCGGCAACATTCAATTAATAATCTATATTACCAATATGAAAAATAACGAACAGAAACCATCAGTTTTCGACTACACTGATTACCGGAAGTTTCTTGAGGACTCATACAAGTTCTACAAGGCAGAAAAACCATTTTTTTCACACAGATTTATTGCTCAATTTACAGGTGCATCATCACCTGGATGGTTTCCTAATTTACTGCGTGGAAGAATCAATCTGACAAGTATTTACATAGTAAAAATCATCCAGCTTCTGAAAATGAGCACCCGCGAATCAGAATACTTTGAACTGCTTGTTTCATTTAATCAAGCTGGGAATCCCGAAGAAAAGGAACATTACCTCGAAAAACTGAGTTCAATTCGTGGAATTGAACCGGTGCTTGTTCAAGCAAAGGATTTTGAATACTTGTCAAAGTGGTATATATCAGCCATACGGGAACTGCTGCTTGTGAATAAATTGCGTGACAATTGCGAGAAAATAGCCTCCATGATCGTGCCGCCCCTGACAACTGATGAAGCGCGCGAAGCTATTGACATACTAAAAAAAACAGACCTTGTGCGCTCAGACATTCAGGGTTTTCTTGTACCGCGCAATACAGTCATTAAAAAAGATCCGTCTGTAAAAAGCACTCTCTGGTCAACGTTCATGAAAGAAAAGGTAAAGCTTGGAACCGAGGCTATAGACCGCTTTACAAAAGATCAGCGCGACATTTCCGAAGTCTGTATCCCGCTCTCTGAAGACAGTTTCGCAGAAGTAAAAGATGAGATTGACAAATTAAGAAAAAAACTTCTTGTTCTCTCAGAAAAAGACAAATCCCACAACCGTGTATTTCAGTGCAACATTCAACTTTTTCCGCTTACAGTGAGAAGGTATTATTTTTCTGAACAATAAAAAACGTTTTTTTAAGTGGCTCATTTTGTTATTATATTTTACAAACAAGGAGCCATTATATGTCTACAAAGAAAAAGATTAACTCAGCAAAAGATCA
>Ga0209373_10000476_pt1 | contig 65326 bp, 46 predicted proteins | sample Higcelweek5metaG_FD_187173 | JGI IMG/M metagenome (GOLD analysis project Ga0209373, IMG submission 187173) | Freshwater pond sediment microbial communities from the University of Edinburgh, under environmental carbon perturbations - High... | ecosystem: Environmental > Aquatic > Freshwater >...
CGGGCTCGTCGGGCTCGATGCCGGGACGGGCGTTCTTCAGCATCGCCAGAGCGTGCAGCGGGATGTCCGGGCGGCTCCAGGCGTCGGGGGCGGGGGACAGATCGTCGGTATTGGTCTCGCCCGACACTTTGAACACGGTCAGGGTCAGGCTCTCCGGCACCGCCGGGCGGGCGGTGAACCATTCGGCCTCAGCCCAGGAGTTCAGCACAGCGCGGGCATGGACATTGCCGGCCTCGGCCAGAGCGCGGACATCGTGGAAGAAGTCGAACACCAGCAGGGTGGTTTTCAACCCGTCGGCGACGATCGCGCCGACCTCGGCATCGGCCAGCAGGTCGATCAGCGGTTTGACGTTGAAGCCGCCGAGCATGGTGGCCAACAGGCGGGTGGCCTCGGCCCGGTCGATCACCGGATTGGTCTCGGCACCCGTGGCGACGGCAGCGAGGAAGGCGGCCTTGACCCGGGCGGCATCGTCGACCCCGGCCGGAACCCGGTGGGTCAACAGCTCGGCCAGGGTCTCGGCCTCGCCGGCGGGCGGATCGCGCAGCAGGGCGACCAGCGCCTCGGTCTGGGCCGCCGACAGCGGCAGGGGGGGAATCCCAAGCGCGGCGCGCTCGGCGACATGCTGGCGATAGGCTTCAAGCATGACCAGATCCTCTCAATCGTTCCAGGCCGTCCCGGGGGACGGCGGCATCCAACGGCGCAGTCCCTCAGGCGAACTCGATCAGCAGATCCTTGGCCTTAAGCACGTCGCCCGGCGCGACGTGAACGCGCAGCACGGTGGCGTCCCGCTCGGCGGCAATCGCCATCTCCATTTTCATCGCCTCGATCGACAGCAGCGGGCTGCCCTTCTTCACCGTCTGCCCCGGCTTGACCGCGACGACGGCGACCATCCCGGGCATCGGCGCGGCGAGATGGGCCGGGTTGCCCTCCTCCGCCTGAGGACGGGTCCGGGCCGGGCCGTGCAGGCCGGCGCGGGCGATCCGCAGCGGTCGGGGCTGGCCGTTCAGTTCGAGGAACAGCTTGACCTCGCCTTCTTCCGCGCTCTCGCTCTTGCCGAGCATCCGCACGATCAGCGTCTTGCCCGGTTCAAGTTCGACCGTGACCTCGTCCCGGTCGCTCAGGCCGTAAAAGAACACCGGGGTCGGCAGATCGGCGACGCTGCCGTATCGACGGTGATGAGCGGCATAATCGACCAACACCTTGGGATACATCAGCCAGCTGGCCAGATCGGCATCGCCGACGTGGCGGCCGACCGCCTTCTCGGCCTCCTCACGCGCCCGCTCGAGATCGACCGACGGAATGTGGGCCCCAGCGCGGCCCTCGATCGGCACCCGCCCCTTCAGGATGCGCGCCTGAATATCGGTGGGGAAACCATCGGCGGGATAGCCCAGTTCGCCCCGCATCATCGCCACCACCGAATCCGGAAAGGCGATGTCCCGGTTCGGATCGGCGACATCGTCCGGCGTCAGGTCGTTGGCGACCATCAACAGCGCCAGATCGCCGACCACTTTCGACGACGGCGTCACCTTGACGATGTCGCCGAACAGCCGGTTGACGTCGGCATAGGCCTGGGCGACCTCGTCCCAGCGATGGTCCAGCCCCATCGCCCGCGCCTGTTCACGCAGGTTGGTGTATTGGCCCCCCGGCATCTCATGGCGGTAAACGTCGGAGGTACCGGCGCGGATGTCCGCCTCGAACGGCGCGTAATAGCGCCGCACATTTTCCCAATAACGGGAGAAGGGGGCGATCCGAGCCGGAGTCAGGCCGGTGTCCCGCTCGGTGAATTGCAGCGCGGCAACGATGGCGCCCAGGCTGGGTTGCGCGGTCAGCCCGCTCATCGCGTCCATCGCGCCATCGACCGCATCGATTCCGGCCTCGACCGCCGCCAGCACGCTGGCCACCGCACCGCCGCCGGTATCGTGGGTATGGAAATGGAGGGGCAGGCCGACCTCCTCCCTCAGCGCCTTGACCAGTGCCCGGGCGGCGGCCGGACGGCAGATTCCGGCCATGTCCTTGATCCCGATGATGTGGGCGCCGGCTTTTTCCAGCTGTTTGGCCATCGCGACGTAATAGCGCAGATGGTATTTGGCGCGATCGGGGTCGTGCAGATCGCCGGTATAGCAGATCGTCCCTTCGCACAGGGCGCCGGCCTCGATCACCGCATCCATCGACACCCGCATGTTTTCGACCCAGTTCAGCGAATCGAACACGCGGAACAGGTCCATGCCATGGGCGGCGGCCTGCTGGACGAAATAGCGCACCACGTTGTCGGCGTAATTGGTGTAGCCGACCGCGTTGGAGCCGCGCAGCAGCATCTGGAACAGCGTGTTGGGCACCGCCGCGCGCAGGCGGTCGAGCCGTTCCCACGGATCTTCCTTGAGGAACCGCATCGCCACGTCGAAGGTCGCCCCGCCCCAGCATTCGAGCGAGAACAGCTCGGGCAGCAGGCGGGCGTAATGCGGAGCCACCGCGACCATGTCGGCGGTGCGCATCCGGGTGGCGAACAGCGACTGGTGGGCGTCGCGCATGGTGGTGTCGGTCAGCAGCAGACGCCGCTCCTCCCGCATCCAGCGGGCAAAGCCCACCGGCCCCAGCGCGCGCAACCGATCGCGGCTGCCGGGCGCCGGGGCCTCCCCCAGGTCGGCGGAAGGCAGGCACGGCTTCGGCAGCGGCAGGACCGGCTTCGCCCGTCCCTTCATCTCCGGATTGCCGTTGACCGTCACCTCGCCGACGAAGCGGAGCAGCCGCGAGGCGCGGTCGCGGCGCGGCTTGAAGCTGAACAATTCGGGGGTGGTATCGATGAAACGGGTGGTGCAGGTACCGGCGCGGAAGGCGGGATGGCGGATCAGGTTTTCGAGGAAGGCCAGATTGGTCGCCACGCCGCGCACGCGGAATTCGCGCAGCGCCCGGTCCATGCGGCGGATCGCCTCGTCATTGTCGTGGCCACGCGCGGTGACCTTGACCAGCAGGGAATCGTAATAGGGGGTGATGATGGCCCCGGTATAGGCGGTGCCGGCATCGAGCCGGATCCCGGCCCCGGCGGCGCTGCGGTAGGCGGTCAGCTTACCGTAATCCGGGGTGAAGCCGTTTTCCGGGTCCTCGGTGGTCACCCGGCATTGCAGGGCATGCCCCAGCAGACGGATCTCCGCCTGGGCCGGCAGGAAATCGCTGGTGCCGATCCGACCGCCCTCGCTGATGACGATCTGCGCCTTGACCAGATCGAGGCCGGTCACTTCCTCGGTCACCGTGTGCTCGACCTGGATGCGGGGATTGACCTCGATGAAATAGAAGGCGCCGCTATCGGCATCCATCAGGAACTCGACGGTGCCGGCATGGGTGTAGCCGACCCCGCCCGCCAGCTTCAGCGCGGCGGCGCACAGGGCTTCGCGCTGGTCGGCGGTGAGATAGGGCGCCGGGGCGCGTTCGACCACCTTCTGATTGCGCCGCTGCACCGAGCAATCGCGCTCGAACAGATGGACCCGATTGCCGTGCAGGTCGCCCAGCACCTGAACTTCGACATGGCGGGCCCGCGTCACCATCTTTTCCAGATAGAGCTCATCATTGCCGAAAGCGACCGCCGCCTCGCGCCGGGCGCTCTCCATCGCCGGCAGCAACTCGCTTGCGTCATTGATCGCCCGCATGCCGCGTCCGCCCCCGCCCCAGCTGGCTTTCAGCATCAGCGGATAGCCAATCTCCGCCGCCAACCGGTGGCAGGCGTCGGGATCGGTCGGCAAGGCACCGGTCGCCGGCACCACCGGCACGCCGACCCGCTCGGCCAGCGCCCGCGCCGCCACCTTGTTGCCCAGTTCGCGCATCACCGCCGGGGTCGGGCCGATGAAGACGATGTCGGCACGGGCGCAGGCCTCGGCAAAGTCGGGATTCTCCGACAGGAAGCCGTAGCCGGGGTGGATCGCGTCCACCCTGGCCTCACGGGCGACGCGGATGATGTCGTCGATGTCGAGATAAGCGGCAACCGGCTTGCGGCCGGCGCCGACCAGATAGCTCTCGTCCGCCTTAAACCGGTGCAGGGCGAAGCGGTCCTCGTTGGCGTAGATCGCCACCGTGCGCAGGCCGAGTTCCGAAGCCGCCCGCATGATGCGGATGGCGATCTCGCTCCGGTTGGCCACCAGAACGCTTTTGATTTTCTTCATCGTCCCATCCCGGGTTCGTCAGGGGGAAAAGCCTCGTCACGGGGCTGCCGCCCCGCGCCCCGCTTGGAGGCTGGCGCCTCCAAACCTCCTCCTTTTTTGAAAACAAAGGGGGTCCGGGGCCTCGCCCCGGCCGGGTGCGGGCGGGAGCCCGCGTGGCCTAGCTATAAAGCTTTTCGAGCGCGTCCCAGGCCGGCTTGCCGACCAGACGCTGGCGTTCGGCAAACGGGGCCACGAGCCCGCTCGCTTCTTTGACCTCTTTGTCATCGCGTAGCACGGTCAGGGCTTTCTGCATCCCCGCCACCGCGCCCTGAAGGGCGGCGTTGGCATACAGCACGATGCCGTAGCCGAGGTCCGCCAGTTCGTCGGCATTGAAGATCGGGGTCTTGCCGCCGATCACCATGTTCATCAGCTGTGGCGGGGACAGACGCCGCGGCAAGGCGCGGATCTCCTCCGCCGTCGTCACCGCCTCGACGAACAGGATGTCGGCCCCGGCCTCGGCGAATTTCTGGGCGCGCTCGACCGCCGCCTCGAAGCCGTGTACGGCGGCGGCGTCGGTGCGGGCCATGATCAGCAGATCCGGGTCGCGCCGGGCGTCGGCAGCGGCCTTGATCTTGGCGACGGCCTCTTCGGTCGAAATGACGTCCTTGCCGGCGAAATGGCCGCAGCGCTTGGGCGCCACCTGATCCTCGAACTGGATACAGTCGGCGCCGGCACGCTCCAAGGTCCGCACCGTGTGATAGACGTTGAGGGCGTTGCCAAAGCCGGTGTCGGCATCGACGATCAGTGGCACGCTCACTGCGTCGCGGATGCGGGCGGTGTGGTCGGCGATGTCGGCCAGCCCCATGAAGCCCTGGTCGGGCAGGCCAAACCACATGTTGGTGACCCCGGCCCCGGTGACGTAGATCGCCTCGAAACCGAGATCCTCGACCACCTTGGCGGACAGCGCGTTGAACACGCCCGGAACGATGATGCCACGACGGGCTTCGACGAGATCCTTGAGCTTTTTACGGGTGGACATGATCTTTCCTTGTCATTCAGAACGAATCGGCGGGAACGCGGACCCACCCTTCCATCAGGATCCGGGCGCTACGGCTCATGATCGCCTTGGTGACGCGCCAGCGGCCGTCCACCAGCCGGGCCTCGGCTCCGACCCGCAGGGTTCCCGACGGATGGCCGAAGCGAACCGCGCCGCGTTCCCCGCCGCCGGCGGCGCGGTTGACCAGGGTGCCCGGAATCGCCGCGGCGGTGCCGATCGCCACCGCCGCCGTGCCCATCATCGCGTGATGCAGCTTGCCCATCGACAGGGCGCGCACCAGCAGATCGACCTCGCCGACCGTAACCGTCCGCCCGCTGGAGGCGACGTAATCGGCCGGCGGCGCGACGAAGGCGATCTTCGGCGTATGCTGGCGGCGGACCGCTTCGGCCGGATCCTTGATCAGCCCCATCCGCTGCGCGCCGATCGCGCGCAACGCCTCGAACCGGGCCAGAGCCGCCGCGTCGCCGTTGATCGCGTCCTGCAATTCGGTGCCGCGATAGCCGAGGTCGGAGGCATTGACGAAGATGGTGGGGATGCCGGAATTGATCAGCGTCGCCGTGAGCCGGCCGCCGGTCACCAGCGCCTCGGGCACCTCGAGTTCGTCCACAAGATTGCCGGTGGGAAACAACGCTCCCGCCTCGTCACCGTCGTCGGCCGGGTCGAGGAATTCGAGCACGATCTCGGCCGCCGGAAAGGTCACCCCGTCCAGTTCGAAATCGCCGGTTTCCTGGACCGCATGATCGGCGATCGGAACATGGGCGATGATGGTCTTGCCGATATTGGCCTGCCAGATCCGCACCGGGCAGACACCGTTGGGCAGAGTTTCCACCGGATCGACCAACCCAGAATGGAGGGCGAAGGCCCCGGCCGCCGTGGACAGGTTGCCGCAATTGCCCGACCAATCGACAAAGGCGCTGTCGATGGCGACCTGACCATAGAGGTAATCGACATCATGGCCGGGCCGGGTGCTTTTCGACAGGATCACGACCTTGCTGGTGCTCGAGGTGGCCCCGCCCATGCCGTCGGTGTGCTTGCCATAGGGATCGGGGCTGCCGATCACCCGCAGCAACAGCCGGTCGCGGGCCTCGCCCGGACTCCGGCAGGGTTCCGGCAGGTCTTGCAGGCGAAAGAACACCCCCTTGCTGGTGCCGCCGCGCATATAGGCGGCGGGAATGCGGATCTGTGGTGCGGCGGCCATCAGGCGGACTCCTTCCGGGCGTTTTCCTCGGCCAGGAAATCCTGGGCGAAGCGTTGCAGCACTCCTCCGGCCTGATAGATCGACACGTCCTCGGCGGTATCGAGGCGACAGGTGACCGGCACCGAAACCACCTCGCCGGTGCGGCGGCGGATGAGCAGGGCAAGGTCGGCACGCGGCTGAGGCTCGCCGATCACGTCGTAGGTCTCGGTGCCGTCGAGCCCCAGCGTCAGCCGCGTCGTCCCCGGCTTGAACTCCAGCGGCAGCACGCCCATGCCGATCAGGTTGGTCCGGTGGATCCGCTCGAACCCCTCGGCCAGGATCGCCTCGACCCCGGCCAGACGCACCCCCTTGGCCGCCCAGTCGCGCGACGAGCCCTGGCCGTAATCGGCCCCGGCGATCACGATCAGCGGCTGCCGACGAGCCAGATAGGTCTCGATCGCCTCCCACATCCGCATCACCGTTCCATCCGGCTCCAGGCGGGTCAGCGAGCCTTTCCGCACCGCCCCATCGACCACCGCCATTTCGTTGACCAGCTGCGGGTTGGCGAAGGTGGCGCGCATCGCGGTCAGATGGTCGCCGCGATGGGTGGCGTAGGAATTGAAATCCTCCTCCGGCAGCCCCATCCGGGTCAGGTACTCGCCGGCGGCCGAACCGGCCAGGATCGCGTTGGACGGCGACAGATGGTCGGTGGTGATGTTGTCCGGCAACAGCGCCAGCGGCCGCATCCCGCGCAAGCTGCGCGGGTTGGCGGCCAGGGCGCCGACCCCTTCGGTGTCCCAGTAAGGCGGACGGCGGATATAGGTCGAGGCCGGGCGCCAGTCATACAGCGGGCTGACCGTCGTCGCATCCTCGCGGCGGGGCGCGAACATCGGATCGTAGATCCGGCGGAACTGTTCGGGCCGGACCGAAGCGGCGACGATGGCATCGATTTCCGCGTCGGACGGCCACAGATCGGCCAGTCGCACCGGCCGGCCATCGCGGTCGGTGCCCAGCACGTCCCGTTCGATGTCGAAGCGGATGGTGCCGGCGATGGCGTAGGCGACCACCAGCGGCGGCGAGGCGAGAAACGCCTGCTTGGCGTAGGGGTGAATCCGGCCGTCGAAGTTGCGATTGCCGGACAGCACCGCCGTTGTATAGAGGTCGCGTTCAACGATTTCGCGCTGGAGTGTCGGGTCAAGGGCCCCGGACATGCCGTTGCAGGTGGTGCAGGCATAGCCGACGATGCCGAACCCCAATTTTTCCAGCTCGGGCAACAAGCCGGCCTGTTCCAGATACAGCCGGACGACCTGGGACCCCGGGGCCAGCGAGGTCTTGACCCAGGGCTTGCGGATCAATCCCGCCGCATTGGCTTTTTTCGCCAGCAGGGCGGCGGCGATCATGTTGCGCGGGTTGGAGGTATTGGTGCAGCTGGTGATCGCGGCGATGATCACCGCACCGTCCGGCAGCCGGCCGGCCCGCTCCTCGGCCTGGGCCTGATCGAGATTGACGGCGATGCCGCGTTCCCGCAGTGCGGCGGTCGGCAGGCGCCGATGCGGATTGGAGGGACCGGCCAGGGCCCGCACCACCCCGCCCAGATCGAATTCCAGCACGCGCTCATACACGACGTCGTGCAGCGCCTCGGCCCATAGGCCGGTGATCTTGGCGTAGTGCTCGACCAGCGCGACCTGCTCCGGCACGCGTCCGGTCAGCGTCAGATAGTCGATGGTCTGGCGGTCGATCGGAAACAATGCCGCCGTGGCTCCGTATTCCGGGCACATGTTGGAAATCGTCGCCCGGTCGCCGACCGACAGGCCGGCGGCGCCATCGCCAAAAAACTCAAGCCAGGCCCCGACCACCCGTTCCCGGCGCAGAAACGCGGTCAGCGCCAGCACGATGTCGGTGGTGGTGATGCCGGGCGGACGCCGGCCGGTCAACCGCACTCCGACGATGTCCGGCAGCCGCAGCATCGAGGCACGGCCGAGCATCACCGTTTCCGCCTCCAGGCCGCCGACGCCGATGGCGATCACCCCCAGCGCATCGACATGCGGGGTGTGGCTGTCGGTGCCGACGCAGGTGTCGGGAAACGCCACCCCGTCGCGGACCTGGATCACCGGCGACATCTTTTCCAGATTGATCTGGTGCATGATGCCGTTGCCGGCCGGAATCACATCGACGTTCCCGAAGGCGCGCCGGGTCCAGTCGATGAAGTGGAAGCGATCCTCGTTGCGGCGATCCTCGATGGCGCGGTTGCGGGCGCAGGCGTCCGGCTCGAAGCCGCCATGTTCGACCGCGAGCGAGTGATCGACGATCAACTGGGTCGGCACCACCGGATTGACCCGGGCCGGGTCGCCGCCCTGGTCGGCGATGGCGTCGCGCAGACCGGCCAGATCGACCAGGGCGGTCTGGCCGAGAATGTCGTGACAGACCACCCGGGCGGGGTACCAGGGAAAATCGAGATCGCGGCGGCGCTCGACGATCTGCCGCAGGGACTCGGTCAGCAGCTCGGGGGCACAGCGGCGTACCAGTTGTTCGGCCAGGACGCGGGCGACATAGGGCAGACCGTCCCAGGCCCCGGGGCGGATGTCGTTAATGGCGGCACGGGCGTCGAAATAATCGAGCGGCAGGCCGGGCAATGGCTTGCGATAAGATACTGATTTCATGACGTTTCCGGGGGTCAATGGCGCTGGTCGATCGCCTCGAAGGCGCGGTCTTCCGGTCCGACATAATGGGCACTCGGACGGATGATCTTGTTGTCGACGCGCTGTTCGATGATGTGGGCGGCCCAGCCGGAGGTGCGGGCGATGACGAACAGCGGCGTGAACATCGCGGTCGGCACCCCCATCATGTGGTAGCTGACGGCGCTGAACCAATCGAGATTGGGGAACATCGTCTTGGCGTCCCACATCACCGCCTCGATGCGCGCGGCGATGTCGAACATCCGGGTCGATCCGGCATCGACCGACAGCTTGTGGGCGACGGTCTTGATGACCTGATTGCGCGGATCGGAAACGGTGTAGACCGGGTGGCCGAAGCCGATCACCACTTCCTTGTTTTCGACCCGGCGGCGGATGTCGGCCTCGGCCTCGTCCGGCGTGTCGTAGCGTTTCTGGATCTCGAACGCGGCCTCATTGGCTCCGCCATGCTTGGGGCCGCGCAAAGCGCCGATCGCGCCGGTGATGGCCGAATACATGTCGGAGCCGGTCCCGGCGATGACGCGGCCGGTGAAGGTCGAGGCGTTGAATTCATGCTCGGCATAGAGGATCAGCGAGGTGTGCATCGCCCGTTCCCACACCTCCGACACCTTGCGGCCGTGCAGCAGGTGCAGGAAATGGGCCCCGATCGATTCGTCGTCGGTCTCGACCTCGATGCGGCGGCCATTGTTGGACCAGTGGTACCAATAAAGCAGCATCGAGCCGAGCGAGGCGAGCAGGCGGTCGGCGATGTCGCGGGCGCCGGGAAGATTGTGATCGTCCTTTTCCGGCAGCGCGCAGCCTAACGCCGAGACCCCGGTCCGCATCACGTCCATCGGATGGGCCGACGCCGGCAGGCATTCCAGCGCGGTCTTGACGTTGCTCGGCAGGCTCCGCTTCGCTTTCAGCCGGATCTTGTAGGCCCGCAATTCGGCGATGGTCGGCAATTTGCCATGCACCAGCAGATGGGCGACTTCCTCGAATTCACAGCGTTCGGCGATGTCGAGAATGTCGTACCCCCGGTAACGCAGATCGTTGCCGGTCTTGCCCACGGTGCACAGCCCGGTGTTGCCCGCCGTCACGCCGGAAAGCGCCACGGATTTCTTCGGCTTGAACGGCGTCTGAAGAGTTTCTTCGGTCACGCTGATGTTCATGGTGAAGCCTCCCTGAAAAGAGATCCTTGTTTTTCGGCAGCGTTCTCCTGCCAGACACCCGGCGCGCGCACGCCACGGCGTCTGGACTCTTGTCATGCCCCTCTGGTTACTTTTTCAGGACACGGTCTGTTCGTTACCGCCTTGGTTTGCGATCATACGCAGCCTCGCTGACAAAAAAACGTCAAAAGAGGTGCAAATTTGTTAGCCTTGCGCCGCTTCATTGCTAATTCTTGCGAAGAGAACGCAAAGACGATCGCGCCGTCACGGGGGGGGGGAGCGTTACCGGGCTGTTGTGGCGCTGTCTGCGTCGGCTCGTTGGGCTTTCGCCCAAACCCAACCGGGACGATGCCCCGCCCCCCCTTGTTTTGGCATCGCCCCGAGCCGGTGGGAGTTACCCCAGCATCGCGTCGAGCGGGTGGCGACGGATCAACTCGACCAGTTGTGCCAGCTCAGTCAGGCGGTCGGCCTGGACTCACAGGCCGAAGCGATCGAGCAATTACGGGCGGCTGCATCCGCCTTCCTCAGGATTCATGTCCCGATCTGGGTGAAACGGGCGGGATAGCTGAGGCTGGTCCCCTCGTGCTCGACGGTGTCGAAAATCATGCTTCGCTCTGGCTCTCTCTTCTCGAGAGGTGCCCAACCACAGCCCCAGGTTCCCCCTTGATTTCTATCTTCCGCCGCCGGACCGGTTCAGCCGCATCAGCCGTGGCGATCACCCCATCCTGTCGGGCCTTGGCAAATACCCGATCGCTGCCGAGGAACGCGGCCAGCATCGGCGGGATCAGGTCGGCGACGGCTTCGGCTTGGCCGTAGGCCTGACGGTAGGCCTCGGCATAAGCGGCGAGATCGCGGGCGAGGTCGGGACTGACGGTGATGACGATGCGGACCGGGGTGCGGTCCGGCAGTTTGGCAAGCTTCAACATGACGACCTCCGTTCAGCCCCGATAGGGGCGCAGGATCAGATCCTTGTGGACGATGACGCGGAGCGGCCAGCCGGGACGGACGGTCAGGGTCGGCTGAATGTTGAGGTTCTTCTCGGTCAGGCGCTGACCGACGCGGTCGGCGCTCTGCTGGGTCGATTGGCGCAGGGCCCGGACCAGATCGCTCTCGTTGGCGCCGGTGCAGGACCTCGCTCTCGGCCTCCATCGACCAGAACAGCCCGGCCAGGGCGATGTCGAGACCGATCAGGATCGTGGTCAGCGAGGCGACGTCGCCCGACAGCAGGCCGAAGCCGCGGTCGATCGCCCGGGTGAAGCTGGTGAGAAAGCCGTCGATCACCGACAGGCTGTCCATCGCCCTGCCCTCCGCCGCCTCAGCGGCCCGAATAGGCCGTCCCCGAGCCCAGAAACCGCGCCGTCGCCGCCTGCCCCGACGCTTCCGACTGGGCCTTGCGGGCCTGCTCGAGCGACTCGGCGCGGTACTGCGCCGCCATCAAGGTCTGGATCTGCATCTGCTGCTTGGCGGTCAGCGCGATCAGATGGTTGGCTGCCTGCTGGGCCTGCAGGCAGCCGGCCGCGCCCTGGCTGGCATTGACCAGATCGGCCAGGGTAGCGGTGTCGGCCTGGACGTTCTGATTGACCTGGGACTGGATCAGCATGGTCTGGCGATAGGCGCTCATCGCGCTCTGCCAGCGGGTCCGCGCCGCCGCCAGTGACTGGTCGCTGGTCAGCGCCGCGCCGTATTGCGACGGGAATTGCCGCTGGAACCCGCTGTCGGTCGCGTCGAGGGTGAAGGCGATGCCATCGGCTTGATTCATCAGCCCGTTGATCCGCGCCAGGGCCGTCGTCATTTGCCCCAGCGACGAACTGTAGAGCGATCGCAGGTTGCGGTTCATCGTCTCGAGCATCGCCGCCTCGTTCTGCAGCGAGCGGATCTGGTTGTTGATCTGCTCGAGCGACCGCGCTGCCTGCAGAACGTTCTCGGCAAAGTTGGACGCGTCGAACACCGCCCATTGCGCTTGCGCCGGGGGGCCGAGCAACGAGAGGACCTGCACGACAGTAAAGACATGGGCTCTGCCCATGACCCGCTGGGGCCTGGAGGCCCCAGACCCCCCAAATGGGTTGGGTCCGGGAAGCCCGGCTTCCCGGTCGGGGCGTGGGGCGGAAGCCCCACCATACATAATGAGTCTCATGGCGTGTTCTCCCGGATCAGATCGACCGCCCAGGGCAGCCCCTTGGCGGCGAGCCAGGATTCGAGGAACGAGTCCGGCGCGTCCGACAGACGGTCGATCAGTTTCTGGTCGTCGGGGGAGGAGGCGCCGCACAGCGCCAGCGCGACCGGGCTGAGGGCGAGGTCGAACAGCCGGTTAACGCGCCGGGATTGCAGGTAATAGTGCCGCTTGGGCGTGGCCTGGGCGATCAGCTCGATCTGGCGGTCGTTGAGGCCGAAGCGGGCATAGGCGGTGCGGCTCTGCGGCTCGATCGCCCGGTCGTTGGGCAGGAACAGCCGCTGCGGGCAGGATTCGATGATCGCCGGAGCGATCGTGCTGTCGTCGATGTCGGCCAGCGACTGGGTGGCGAAGATCACCGCGACGTTCTTCTTGCGCAGCACCTTCAGCCATTCGCGGATGCGGGCGGCGAACAGCGGGTGGTCGAGAAACACCCAGGCCTCGTCGAGGATCAGCAAGGTCGGCCGACCGTCGAACCGTTCCTCGAGGCGGTGGAACAGATAGGTCAGCAACCGGCAGCACCAGCCTGGGCTGGTGCATCAGATCCTCGGTCTCGAAGCACTGGACGTCGGCCAATTCAAGCCGATCGTCAGCGGCATCGAGCAGACTACCGAACGGGACGTCGAGGATGTAGGGCGCCTTAAGATGGGAAGTGTTGCGGAAACATTGAGCCATTTGGTAAATTAATTCATCTTACAATCTACCAATATAATAAAATTAATGGATCATCCAAAGATGACGCTTTATATCGACCGCTGGACAATTCTGGCGCAACATCGGCAAATAGCAGATGCAATCATGGATACCATGTTGCCCACCTTCGGCAATATCGATCTGAAAGTTCAAAAATTTAGAGATGACCTTGAGGCTCGTGATTTCTGTTCCAATGACCCTTGTCGCTCCGAGGAGGAGTGGCAAGCCGAACAGATTACGTTTTTCGATGACGGGCTACGCTCTGTCGAAACTGAAATGGCAGGAATCGCAGTTGCTGCGCTTTATCACCTGTGGGAAAGGTCGATAATTACGCTAATGCGATTGAATGGTAATTCAATAAAAAATGGAGTATATAAAGATACAGAATATTTTCTAAAAAACAAAGATTTACATGAAGACTGCAAGGCAGCATTTTCCGATATCAACCGGGGGCGTCTGATTAGCAACGTCGTGAAGCACGGAGCAGGAAGTTCTGCAGAAGAATTGTATAAATTGGAACCTAAGCTGTTCGGTATACCGTGGGACGACGATTGTTTTAACATTCCATCAAAATGCGATGTGAGATTGATTTTTCCACAGTGCGATCATGTCCGTAAACTTGCCGCTGCAATCACAACATTCTGGAAAACCCTTCCTGACAATTTTTTCCCAAAACAATTGCCGCCATGGCTGCGTCCTTTGCCCACACAGACACCATGCTGAAACGGCCCGGGCATTAAGATGGGCGCTGTGCGCCGGTAATTGCTCACGGGGTTGGCGGTTGAGGTGCGGTCAGGCGAGAGCAAAAGATCCGCAGACAAGATTTCGGACGGCGTCGAGGGCGGTCTGTCCCTTGAGACGGGCGGTACCGGTTACGGAGCGATATCCGGCGTGGACCTGGGCGCCCCAGTCGGATCGAAAACCGTTGGTGACCTTGCGGAAGACGACGGAGGGTCGGATCTCGCGCTCGGAGACGTTGTTGGTGGGGGGCACTTCGCGGTCGGCGAGGAAAACGAAAAACTTGGTTCGCCACGCCTTGATCTGGCGTTGGAGACTTTGTCCGGCGGGATGGGCCGCCGGGAGGGCGAGCAGGACATCGAGCCGCCGCTCGGCCTTGGCGGCGTAGGCGGCGAGCGTACTGTCTTTCAGTTTGGGGCGTCGCTTGCCGACCCGGATCGCCCAGCGGAGATGGTCGCGGATGCGAGGGGCGAAAATTGTGTCACCGCAATCGATGGCGTATTGAACGTCGCGCAGCACATGGGCGAGACAGACTTGATGGAGGTCGCCCAAATCTTGCTGCCCGGCATAGCGGTCGGAGATCCAGACCCCGGGACGGTGCTCGCCCAGCACGCTTTCGGCGACGCTTTTCGCCCGGCGGGCGGCAATCTCATGCAACACGCCCTGGTCGGAAACGAACACCCAGTGCCCGTGGGTGACGCCGTCGATCCGGGTGGTGGTCTCGTCCGAGGCGATCACCCAGGCCTCGCGCAGCTTGGCCTTGATCGCTTCCCGGGACGCCTCGAGCCCGGTGCGGACCCGACGGAAGACGTTGGCGATCGCGCCTTCCGAGATCGACAGTCCGAACAGTTCCGTCATCATCCGCGACAGCCGCTCGAAGCCGATCGCGTGGCTGTGGTGAAGATAGAGAAGCAGCGAACGGATCCCTGGCCCGAACGGCGTGCCAGGGTTCATCCCCTCCGGTGCCTCAGCGCGGGCACGATGGCCGCACCCGTCGCAACGGCAGCCGAACAGTTCGACCCGGGTCACCACAGGGCGAACGGGAGGCAGGTCGACATGGTCGTAGCGATGACGACACCGTTGCCGCCCGACTGACAGAGGATGCCCACAATGCGGGCAAACCTCGAGAAACCGCCGCTCGGTCTTGTCCGGATCCTCGGCCAAAGGGCGCGACACCCCAGTGTGCGACCGACGCCTCTTCTTTGGCCGATCGTCCTTGGGCGGTCGGTTCTTTCGGCCGGGACCATCCTGCGACGGCGGGATATGGGAATTCGACGAGGTCTTGCGGGGCTGGCTCAGCGCCGCTTCCAGTTCCGCGACCCGCGTCGCCAGACGCTCAATCAAGGCAGCCTGCTCGTCCAGCAAGGCGTCTTTCTCTGCGTCACTCAAACGGTAGCGGATCGGCAACTTCATCTCATGGTTGACTCATATTCCCGATCCCAGCGCAAGCCCTTTCCGCCAACCCCGTGAGCAATTACGACGAAGAAGCTGGCGGCGATGTCCTCGTCACCGAGGCCGGCCTCGCGCAGGGTCTGGAAGGCGCGGAACTGGTCGAGCGGATGCAGCGGGGCGCGCTCGAGAGTCTCTGCCAGGGAATCCTCCGCCGCCAGACCGTCGGTGCGGATGACGCAGGGCACCGGGGCGGTGCGGGCCAGCCGCTTCTGCTTCACCAGCAGTTCGAGGGCGCGGTAACGACGGCCGCCGACCGGCACATCATAGAGGCCGCTTTCGTTGCCGTCGGAATCAAGGATCGGGCGGACGGTCAGACTCTGCAGCAGGGTGCGGCGGGCGATGTCCTCCGCCAACTGCTCGATCGAAACGCCGGCCTTGATCCGGCGGACGTTGGCCTGCGACAGCACCAGCTTGTTGAAGGGAATGTCGCGGGACGTGCTGAGGGTGATTTTCGCAAGGTTTGCCATGTCGGGTCTCCGCGACGGGCCGGCCGGGAGCCTTCTCTCCGCCTCCTGAACCCGTCGCGAATCCTCCTGCCCTCCTCTGCCTCTGCACCGGCTCAGCGGTTTCGCCGACAGGAGGGAACCAGCCAACGCGGCCGCTCCGCCGTCTCGACACCATCGCGGCAGGCCCGGGCCCAGCCCCGCCGGAGCAACCAGGCATTGAGGTCGTTGCCGCCGACCCGGCAGGTCGCCAGCAACGCATCCCCCTTTGCTGGGGACCGCCCCCAGCATTCGACCGGACTGTCGCCGATGTGCTGGCGCAGGGCATCGGCCGCGCCCCGGCCGCACGGTTCGTCACGCCCGGTTTTGCGCCCGCAGATCGGGCCAGGCTCGGGGGCGTCGAGCCCGGTGAGCCACACCGTGCGGCCGGCGACGACCAGGGTGGCGGCATCGATCACCCGGGCCGGCCCGGACAGGACCGGTTTTGGCTCGGGGGTGAGGCCGATCGCCGCGAACAGCAGCGCCATCCCGACCATGCCGTTGCGACTAAACGGGCCCATCACGCCGCCTCGCTGTCGGACTCGCCCCGCCGCGCCGGCAGGAAGGCGAGCAGATAATCGGCCGCTTTCGAGGCGGCGCTGGCGGCGCGGATGATCGCCCGGTCGTCGTCGCGCAGCACCTCGAGCCAGGAGCCGATGGTATCGGCATGGCGGACGGTGGGAACGATGCTGAGGCTGGCGCAGGTGAAGGCGCTGGTCATTTCCGCCACCAGTTCCTCCTGGCCATACAGCTTGGAGCCATAGGAGCCGGACAGATTGCGGTTGAGCCGGGCGGGATGGCCGGTCCAATGACCGAGCTCATGCAGGGCGGTGCGGTGCCAGTTGATCGGCTCGAAATAGGCTTCCGGCCGGGGCACCTGGATGTAATCGAGCCCCGGACTGTAGAAGGCCGTGTCGCCGCCGAGACGCAGGGTGGCGCCGCTGGCCCGGATCAACGCCTCGGCCTGGGGCAGGATCAGCCCCTCCGGCACCGGCGGCGGGGTAACCAGATCCACCGGCAGGCCGTCGCACTGGTCGCTGTTGAACACGGTGAAGCGCTTGAGAAACGGGATCGCCCCGGGCTCGCCGCCGTCGCGCGCGACGCGCCGACGTTCCTCCTCGGGGATGAAGCGGTCGGCATAGACCACGGTGGTACCGTGCTCGCCCTTGCGCACCGCGCCGCCCAGGGCCAGGGCCTGACGAAAGGTCAGCCAGCCCTGGCCGGAGAAGCCGTGGCGGAACACCGCCCCCCACAGAATCAGCACATTGATCCCCGAATAGCGCCGGCCGGTCGCGGCATTGCGGGGCAGGCCGAGATCGCCCGGGCCGTCGGCGCGGCCCCAGGGCTGGACCCAGGGCAGCCGGCCGGCTTCAAGCTCGGCGATGATCCGGTTGGTGATTTCGGCATAGAGGCTGGTGCGGTCTTTGCCGGACGAGGTGCGGTCAGAAGCCATCTGGTTTCTCCCCGACGGACCGGCGGAAAGCCTCTCTCTCCACCTGGGTACCCGTCGAGGATTCCCCACTCCCGCCTCTCGCTCGTGGCACTTACCCCAGCAAGTCGCGATAGTCGCCCTGGTCCAGGGCGGCTATCGCGACTTGGATCAACCGCCGCACCCGCAGCCGCAGCCGCAGATATTGTGATCGGCCGTTCCAGTCCTCCCGCACAGTGGTTTCGCCAAACTGCTCGACAAGGACACAAGCTGGTTTGGCGAGAGCCAAAAGTGAGGGCAAGGTAGTAGAGTGACTCCGCGTCACGAATGATGATGACGTTGCCGTTATTCGAGAGATGTTGGCTTCATGGATGAGCGCACCCCAGGTTGCTCGTGATCATGGAGCGTCTCTGGCAATGGTGATCCGCATTCAGGAAACCGCGTATTATCCGCAATTTCTGCCACCGCCCTCCAACTTCTCCAATAATAATTTTATTTTCTCCTCATATTTGTCCTCCAGCAAATTCACTTTAACAAGAGCACACTTCCTTTTATGCGATCCCAACCCGTCATCAAACCATGCTTTGATTATTTCACGATCGACACCAATCTCCATTAATATTGATGCGTGATATACATAACCAAGCGCCTCACTTAGACTTATTATCTCTTCTAATGATTTTTTACGATGAGGTTCATTTATCTTGCCGCCAAAATGAGAAAGTTCATTGCGGATTCTCCCGCACAATTCCGCAAATGACTTGACCCCATTGGCAGATGTTTCAATAGGCAAAGCTTGAATGATATGAGTTAACCGATCCGATAGCGTATGCTCTTTAGCATTATTAATTATTCTTTTGAGCCATTTTTTGTCTTTTATTTTTAGCCCATCATTTTTATTTGCCTTATCAATATAGGAACTAATCCTTTCGATCTTATCTTTAAATTCCCCTGAGGGTGGAGAATCTCCATATTTTGTCCGATGGAACGATTCCATCCCCCAAATCAGGCTTGCAAATTGCTGTTCTGCATAGAGTTGGACGCCCCTACGAGTGCCAGGATACAGGTAAAATCCAGGACCAAAGTCCTCTCTTTTTTGCATCCACGAGCGAAAAATTTCACCAAATCTATCCTTGATTATATTGAAGTTTACAGGGCACTCATGCCAGGATAGTGGCTTGGCCTTATTTGATTTCCTATAGAGATAGTATTTGTACCTACTCCCATCAACAAGTTCAGCCGTTGGCCATTCTAACAAATAATCAGAGTCGGTTAACAACAGAACAAAGTCGGCAATAGAGCGTAGCTGATCCTGTGTCCGACTAATGTCCATCCCTGATTTTTTAGTGTAAACAAGGCATGAGGTTTCTCTTATTTCTGCATTACGAATGTGTTTTCCGCCATCCCATGGAGCGATGGCGTTATATTTGATAGATAATTCCCAATCATCAAAGCAATAATTGACATCTTCCGGAATCGTATATTTTACACAAATATCTGACCCTCCCGAAGTCACCTCAATTGATCCAAGACGCATCCATTCCTCAAATCCAGTTAGAGGAATATCTAAAGAAGAAACACATAGTTCGGTAAAATTTGGAAATTTACTCCCAACAAGGCAGTCAAAGGCCCTGAAATTATGATACGATATTGCAGATGTTCTGGCATTACCGCCGTATTGGACCGCCCCCATTAAAACAACACACTCATTTCCTCCTATCAATCTCCCACAAATAGACACTTCATTTTGAGATGAAAAACCATCCATCACGGCGGCAAACGCTGATTTTCCTTTTGAAATCACCCCGTCAAGTTTCAGATGTGCAACTCCGTCAAGGTCTATCGTCAGCAATCCAGGTACGGCGGATGCCGGCACGAGTTCACCATCACGGACTGGTTCATCGCTCGACCAGAAATATCCGCGATCCTTAAGGGCAGAATCACCCTCCCCACGTTCACGCGCAGACATGCATCCTCCCTGAAGTGGCTTACACGCTAAAGCCAAAGCCTATCGCTTCGCCCTGGAGCTAGCAATCACCGATAGATCAATCGGGGGACACGACATCTTCTGATGTCAGACATCGCGTCCGGCCTTGCCGGCCAAGGCCAGAACCATCGCGAATTCGGTGACGGTGAGATCGACGGGGCGATTCCGCCAGAGGGCGTGGCGGCTTTCGCTATCGAGGATCAGGTCCCCGATCACGATCCGGTCGTCGGCGCTGGACGTGTTGGCCCCGGCACACGGCCCAGAATGATCCGGATCCGCCGCTCGAGGATGGTGAAGCCGCGCGACTTCTCAACGAAATCGACCGCATCACCCAAAAGCGCGGCTTCCTCGAAGACCTGCTCCCCCAGCACGGTCAGAAAGATCACCGGCAGTTCGGGACGAAGAGCGCAGAGCCGGCTCAGAACCTCGATCCCGTTGAGACCGGGCATTTTCCAGTCGAGCAGGACCAAGTCGAGGGAAGACTGTGTGGCCAAGGCCGCAAGAAAGGTCGAGCCATCCTCCCAGCCCCGCACCGCGTAACCGACCGCGGTCAGATTGAGGACGAGAGACTCGCGGAACAGGGCGTCGTCATCAACCAGAGCGATGCGGGGGCTATTTTCCATGATCCTGTCCCCGATCTCGCCATCGCCCCAGACAGGCGGGCAGGGAAATCCCGCCCTCGGTCTCGATCCCGAACAGCCGGAGTTTATTGCCGGGCACCTCGGGATAAAATGACAGGAACAACGGGCAGTCCTTGCCGCGATATTCCCAGAGCGTTGCCATCCCCCGGACCGAGCTGACGGTGGGCGGGCCGAGCACCGCGCTGACCTCCTCCGGGGTCCGGTACCGGATCTAGTCCGGCTGAAGATCCGAAGGAGGAGAAACCGGACGCCGGGGTGGCGGCGCCGGACGAGGCGGTGGTGGTGGAATGGGAGGAAAAAGATCTGGCGGGGGGTGGTGGCAACGGCGATAAAGCCGGGGGCTCCGCAGGAAAGACGCAGACCCCAAGCATCACCAGGATAGCTGCCAAAATCAGTCGACCTTTTCCCCAATGCAACATGGCAGCAGACAGTTCATTCTTAAAAAAAATGGCGTCCGGAACGAATTTTAAACTGGTCGATATTGCCACGGCTTTTTTTGGGATCAGTCGCCAAAATATCTGCCGCTCAGCAAAACAATTCCTTCGCCAACACTTCAACAGCCGGTTCTTCGGTACAGGAAAAATGATTCCCGGAGATATCGGTCACGGCAACGTCACCCAGGCAGACCTCGCGCCAGAACGCCAGGGTGGCGTCATCCATCCCCGGGGCGAAGCCCGACGGCTCGACCGGGCGCAGATAGCGTAGGTCGCCGACATAGGCCGGCGGAACGAAGCGCGCCGCATGAAAGCTGTGCCGGAACACCCGGAACAACCCGGCGATCGCATCGGCGGACAGGGCCGCCCCCCTCCCGCCAGCGATCGACCGGACGTAACGGTCGAACCGCTCCTCCGTCGGGCAGGCCGCCATCGCCGCGAACAGCCGTCCGACCGCGTCCAGGCCGGGATCGCCGCCGATCGTCGCGAGCGAGCCCGGCGGGATGCGCCCGTCATGACGGGCGATCACCTGCATGAAGCCGCGCGTGACGTCATCGTAATCGGCATGGCCGAACCCCGCCTGTTCCAGGTCGATATTGAGCTTGGGCACGAACAGCGCCTCGATCATCAGATCGTCGGCAACGTCGTAACGAACCGGATGGCTGCTGACCAGGGTCAGCTCAACCCGCTCTGCCCCCCGTTCGGCCAGGCGCCGGGCCACTTCGGTGGCGATCAATCCCCCCAGACAATAGCCGATCAACTGAAACCGTCCGGACGCCTCGCTCTCCAGATGGGCGGCATACTCGTCGGCCAGCCATTCAACCAACTCTCCCGGCGGCACCGCGCAATAGCGTTCGGCATCGACGATCGCCACCCCGATCACCGGGCCGCGCCGTTGCTCCGTCAAGCGTGACAACAGTGGCTGGAAGCGGTCGAGGGTCCCCAGTCCGGCATGAAACACCACCCGCGCCGGACCTTCCCCCCCGCCATAGCGGATGAATTCGGCATTCCCGGCCTGGGCCTGGCCGATCACGGCGGCGGTCAAAACCGGGGCGGTCGCCATCGGCGCGCCGTCGCGCAGGAACGCCGCCAGTTCGGCCACGGTGGGATGGTTGAGCATCTGCCGCAACAGAGTGTCGAACGGCGGAATCTCGCCGGGAGCCATCCCGCCGGCCAGCTTTTCCCGCACCTGTCCGGCCATCCGCGCCATAATCAGCGAGTCCGCGCCCAGTTCGTAGAAATTCTGCCGCCGCCCCAGTTGGCTTACCCCCAGGCCCGCCGCCCATAGGCGGCACAACTCGGTCTCCAGCGCGTCCGCCGCTGCGTCCGTCGCCGGCAGGGCCGCCGGATCGGCCTCGCGCGACGGCCGCCATCCGGCCAGGGCGCGGCGATCCACCTTGCCATTGCCGGTCAAGGGCAACGCGTCAGCCACCAGCAGGCGCGACGGCAGCATGTAAGGGGGAACCCGGCGGGCCAGCTCGGCCAGCAGCTCATCTTCCGTCACCGCGTGGCGGTCGGTCTTGACCGGACGGGCGAACAGATGCTGCCCCTGCCCGGCCAGGGGATGGTCGGGCCCGGGCAGGCACAGCACCGGAGCCCCATCGCCGCCCCGCATCAATTCGATCCAAGCGGCGCGGTCGAGATAGGAAACCGAGGCCCGGCGCGCATCGGCCGGCTCGGTCATCAGGAAGGCCTGGGACAGCAGGATCCAGCCATGCTCGGCGGTGGGCTCGGTCAGCACCAGCCAGCCGCCCGGCGCCGCCAGTTCGGTCAAGGCGGCGATCGCCGCCGCGATATCACGGGCGTTTTCCAGCACCCCGGCGGCCAGCACCAGATCGAAGCTGTTGGGCGACAGGCCCTGAGCCCGATACGGGTGGTCGATGTCGAACCGCCCGAACCGCATTCCGGGCCGGTCGCCGAACCGCGCCCGCGCCTCGGGCAGGAAAAACGGGGCGACGTCGGTGAACAGATAATCGATCCCGCGTCCGTCCAGCGCGGCCAGCACACTTTCGGTGGTCGCGCCGCAACCGCCCCCCACCTCAAGGACACGAAACGGCCGGAACGCCTCGGTCGTGTCGGCGATCCGCCGCACCAGCCCGGCCACCATCCGGTTGAGCGCGCGCGCGGCCACGCTGTCGCGATAGAGGGCCAGGACCACGTCGAACCGGCCCTCGGGATAAAGCAGCCCGACCGGATCGACCCGGCCAGTCAGCACGGCGTCGGCTTGTTCGGCGTGGCGGCGCAGATAGGTGGCGACGGCGGGGGCGCCGAACCGTTCGCCCCAGTCCCGTTCCACCGCCTCCCATCCCTCGCGCCACGCCGCTTCGTCGGGACGACGGGCCAGCAGCAGGGCATCATCGCCAGCCGGACGCAGCCAGCCGGTCTCAATCAGCCGGGCGACCCAGCGCCGGACCAGCCAATGGAAACGGTCCGGCACCATCCCCGCCGCTAGCCCGGCGGCGAGCGAGCGCGGCCGGTCGCCGCCGACCAGACCGAGCCGCTCCAGCGCCCGCGCCATCGACATCCACGCCAGATCCTCCAGCCGCACCGCCGCCGCCGCCAGCGCCGCCCCGTCGAGATCGGCCACCACCGGCGCGGCCTCGGCGGCGACCGTTTTCGCCAGCGCCGTCAGGTCGGGCGCGGCGGGCGGCGGCCGACGCGCGGTTTCCACCACCCCCAGCAGACCGCGCTCCGCCCCGACCCCATCCACCACCACCGCCGCGGCCGCCACCGCCGGATGCCGTTGCAACGCCGCCTCGATCTCACCCAGTTCGATCCGGTGTCCCTTCAGTTTGACCTGGGTATCGGCGCGGCCCAGAAACTCGATCTCGCCCCCCGGCAGATAACGGCCGAGATCGCCGGTGCGGTACAGACGCCGCCGATCGTCGTGGTGACGGGGAAACCGCTCGGCGGTCAGAGCGGGATCGCCGCAATACCCCAGCGCCAGACCGGCCCCGCCGATGCACAATTCGCCCTCGATCCCGACCGGGCAGTCGCGACCGTGCCGGTCGAGGACACGAAAGCTCTGATTGGCCAACGGCCGCCCGTAAGGCAGGCTGCGCCAGCCCGGCGCCACGCCGCGATAGAGGTGATGGATCGACCAGATCGACGCTTCGGTCGCCCCGCCCAGGGCGACCACCTGGCAGGCCGGCATCCGCGCGATCACCGCGTCGGGCAGGGACAGCGGAACCCAGTCCCCCGACAGCAGCGCCAGCCGCAGCGGCGGCGCGGCCGATCCGGGGTCGCTTTCAAGATAGGCCAGCAGCATCTGCATCAGCGCCGGCACCGAGTTCCACAGGGAAACCCGGTGCCGTGACGCCAGTTCGGCCCAATGCGACGGATCATTCAGCCGCGCCGGCTCCGGCAGGACCAGACCGCCCCCCGCCCCCAACAGGCCGAACAGATCGTAAACCGACAGGTCGAAGCCAAGATTCGACACGGCCAGCCCGCGATCATCCGGCCCGACCGAGAAACGCCGGTTGATGTCGGCGATGGTGTTGAGCGCGGCACGATGGCTGATCTCCACCCCTTTCGGCACGCCGGTCGAACCGGAGGTGAAGATCACATAGGCCGCCGTCTCGGGATCGATCGTGACGGCGGGGTCGGGACCGAGCAAAACGGCCTCCGACGGCGGAACCGCCAGCCGATCGACCGCGATCACCCGGACCCCGTCCGGCCACCCGTCGAGCGCATCCGCCGAACCCAGCACCAGCCGCGCCCCGGCCCGGGCCAGAATCGCATCTCGGCGGCAAACGGGCTGGATCCGGTCGATCGGCACGTAGACCGCCCCCATCCGCAGCGTGCCCAGCACGGCGGCGACCTGATCCACCCCCTTGTCGAGCACGATCGCCACCCGCGCCCCGGGCCGGCATCCCGCCGCCACCAGGGCGGCGGCGACGGCGACGGCCCGGGCGGCCAACCCGGCATAGCTGACCGTTTCGTCCCCGGCGATCAGCGCCACCCGGTCGGGAGCGATCGCGGCCTGACGGAAGAGTCCCTGATGGAGCGGCTCGGCGGCGAAGGACCGAGCGGTCGCATTGGCCCGGTCGCGCTCGGCCCGCTGCCAGTCCGGCAGACCGACCGGCTCGACCGCCTCCCAGACGGCGGCATCCCCGGCCAACCCGGTCAGCAGGGCGGCGAAGGCATCGAACATGTCGTCGGCGAGGCCGTCGGGAAACACCCCCTCGCGCAGATCCCAATTGACCCGCAACCCGTCAGCGCCATCCATCGCCTGGCAATCGATGAACACCTGGGGGGTCTGGGTGATGCCGCGGCCGTCCAGCCGGCCCTGGACCGGCACCTCGGCCTCGCCGCGACCGATCGCGCTGGTAAACACCACCGGCATCAACGCCGCCGCCGCGCCGCGCCGCCGCGCCAGTTCGCGGATCACCTCGACCCCCGAGACCAGCCCATGGTCGAGGTCGGCGAACAATTGCTCCGCCAGCGCCCGCGCCGCAACGGCGAACGGTCGCCGCGCCGACAGATCGACCTCCAGCAGCGACACCGAGGTGAAATCGCCGACGATCCGCTCGATATCGGGATGAACCGGCCGACGATCGAGCACGGTCAGATTGAGGCAGAAGCGGGACGAACGGCTCCACCGTTCCAGCACCGCCGCATAAGCCGTCAGCACCACCACCGAGGGGGTCAGCGAATGCTGGCGGGCGGTCCGCTTCAGGCTTTCCCAGGCCATCGACGGCAGCAGCAGGCAACGCCGCCGGAACCGGGCCGGGGCGGACGCCGCCCCCGGTTCGGCCCGGGGCAGGTCGGGGGCCGGCGGCAGGGTTTCTAGCCGCTCCAGCCAATAGGCGCGATGGCGGACATAGCCGAGCCCCTCGCGCCGGCGCCGTTCGGCCAGAACGTAATCGCGAAATGTCACCCCGAGCGGGGGCAGCGCCGTGGCCGGATCGGCGTGGCAGACCTCGAACTCGCCCAGCACCCGCCACAGGCTGGCCCAGTCGGCCACCAGGAAATCCAGCGAGAGATGCAGCACCCAGCGCGTGTCGCCCCGGGTCAGCCGCAGTTCGAACAGCGGCCAGCGGCCGGGATCATGGATCTTGTGGCCGAGTTCGTCGCGAACCCGGTCGAGGGCGGCGGTCAGAGCGGACTCGCCGCCGGGCGCCTGAACGACCGGAATCGCCAGCGGCGGAACCTCTGGCAGAACCTGTTGGAAGCCGGCCGGATCGATCACCACCCGCAGCATGTCATGGCGGGCGATCAGACGGTTCCAGGCCAGTTCGACCCGGACCGGATCGAGCGAGGGATAACCGAGTTCCAGATAGACGTGGCAGGCCACCCCGCCCTGCTCGAACGCCGCCCCCCGCCCGAGCAGATAGGCCGACTGGACATCCGTCAGCGGAAACGGCTCATGATTCCGGGCCGGATCGGCGATCACCTCCCGGTCCGCCGCCGCCTCGGCCCGCAGCAGATCGAGCAGATCGGGCTTGGCCGCGCGCAGGCGGTCGAGATCGTTGGCCGACAGGCTCCCCTGCGGAGCGCGATAGCGCAACGTCCCCGCCTCCTCCCACAGTTCGACCCCAAGGCGCTGGAGACGGCCGATCAGTTCGGCTGGGTTGGTTTCCTGGAACATCACGACACTCCTTGCAGGGGGGCGAGGGCGGCGACCGGCCGCCGGGCAAGAAACAGGCGTTGGCCGAGCGGCGCCAGCGGATGATCCTCGGCCGGCAGGCTGACGATCCCGTCGAGTCCGGCCTCGGCCAGCGCCGCCCGCCATTCCGGCGGCGACAGGAAGACGACACCGGATTGGCGCCGCCCATCGCGGGGCGGGGTCATCATGAAGGCCTGCGAGATCAGGATTTCGAGATGCTCGCGGGTCGGCTCGACGATCAGCAGCCAGCCCCCCTCGGCCAGCAGCGCCACCAGCCCGCGCAGGGTGGCGGCGAGATCGGCGGCGTTGTTGAGGACACCGGCGGCGATCACCACGTCGGCGGTGCCCGGTCGCGCTCCCTGGGACAGGGGATCCCGATCGACATCGATCTGGCCGAAACGCATCCAGGAATAGCGGCCGAACCGAGCCCGGGCCGGATCGAGGAAGAAGCGCGAGATGTCGGTGAACAGATAATCGATCGCGATTCCGGCCTCGACGAGACGATCGAGGACCGGCGCAACCACCTCGGTGGTCGCCCCGGTGCCGCCGCCGACCTCGATCACCCCGAGGGCGCGCCGGCCGTCGGCCCCGATCCGCCGCGCCGCCTCGGCCACCGCGCCATTGAGGTAGCGCGCCGGCAGGGTCTCGCGATAGATCGCGGCGGCGGGCTCGATCCGCCCCTCGGGAAACAGCAGCAACGCCGGATGGAGGTCGTCGCTCATCAGCCGGGGCAGGTGCTCGACATGGCGGCGCAGATAATCGATGAAGACCGGGCCGCCGAGCCCTTCGCTCCAGGCTGCGGCGGCCTGGTCCCACGCCCGGGCCACGTCGTCGGACGTGAGCGAGCGCAGAGGGATCAGGGCGGAACCGTCCCGCCGCAGCCAGCCCCGCTCCACCAGCAGATCGAGCCAGCGCCGCACCAGAAGGTGGTGACGGGGAGCGGTGTGGGTCCGGGCGAGGATCTCGTCGGCATGCCAGCGGGCCCCCTTGCGAACCGTTCCATCCGACGGCCACAGCGCCGAGGCCATCGCGGACAGCACCGCCGCGTCGAGCCGGGCGACGAATTCCGGCACCCTCTCGGCCGTCAGCGACCGCAGCAACGGTTCGACCGCCTCGACGCAGCCGGCCACCGCCCCGTCCCTCCCCGCCACGGGGGGATCGAGCGCCGCCACCGCCTCGCGCAGCACGGCGGCCGGCAACGGCCGATGGGGCGCGCCCGGACGCAAGGCCGGATAGCCGATGGTCGCGGTCAGATCCTGCCAGACCCGGCAGACGGTCAGCAGGGCCGCCTCGCCGCTGCGGTCCCCGCCCGCCAGGATCGCCGTCCGCAGCGCCAGAAGATCCGCGCCGATCGCCTGCGGCCAGACGTCGGCCAATTGGTGGCACAGCGACGGCGGCGCCGGCTCGGCCAGCGGCTGCGAGGCCGGCTCGGCAAGGTGGGGCACGGCGGCGAAATCGAGCCGGTCCTTGACCGTTCCGGGCACATGCAGGCGGGGATGCCACAGCAGGGGGCCGTGCGTGTCGGTCAGCGCCAGCGTGCCGCCGGGGAAGCCGAGCAGCAACCGATGCAGCAGATGAAGGTGATTGTCGGGATCGGCCGGATCGACCTCGTTCTGCACCCGCAGAGTGAGCGGGATCCCGCCCAGACGGCCCCCGACCAGTTGAAACGGCCCGTCCTCGGCCCGGGTCAGCGCGGTCAGCGACCAGGGACGCAGCCCTCCCAGCGCCTCGGCCAGGATATGCAGCATCGGAAAGGCCACCTGCGAGGCGCAGGCGACGTCGAGGAACAGCGGCTCCTGCTCGCGCCGCGCCGCGCGGGCCGCCGCGATGAAACGCCGCACCGCCGGCAGATGAAGATAGAGATTGCCCAGCCGGAACGGCACCCCCCGACGATGGGCCAGACGCAGGGCCTGGGCGAGGTCGTCATGATGGACCGGCTGTTCCTGCACCACCGCGAGTCCCCGCCCGAGCAGATCAAGCGTCAGGGCGCCGCCGGCGCCGCCCAGCACCGCCGACCGCACCACCACGCAGGCCAGATCGAGTCCCTCCGGCAGTTCGGCCGGATCCTGAAACAGCGGCACGCCGAAACGGCGGGAACAATCGCGCGAACGCGCGCTGCCGCGCCCGAGCAGGCCGGCGATCTCGAACAGGTCAGGCCGGGCCGCCAGCGCGTTCAGATAGAACTGGCCAAACGTCGAACCGCACACCAGCGCACGCAGCCGCCGCCCGCTCACAGCGCGCCCTCGATGAAATCCTCGGCGGCGTGACCGGGCCGGTTCAGCACGATCGGCCCCTCGATCTCCGGCATGGCCGACAGGGCCGCGATCACCGGCGCGGGATCGGCAATCGACCCGGCGGCATACCGCCCGGACGGCAACCGCCCCCGCCGCACCAGGGCGGCCACCGCCGCCACCACCGCCCCGGCCAGCGGCGCCACGCCGTCGGCATGCATCACGGCGGTCCGCCCGGCCGGGACACCCCCGACCACGCCGTCGATCCGCACCACCATCCGCATGGCGGGGGCGCGCCCGGCGAGATCGAGCTCCGCCGCCCGGCACAAAAGGCGCACCGCCTCGGCCCGGTCCAGGCCGGGCGCCGCGTCAAGCGCCGCCGGCAGATGTTCGCCATGGCTAACCTGGGCCCAATGGCTGTCGGATACCCCCAATGCCCGCGCCACCGCGCGGCTTTCGCTGTCGCAATAGGGCGTCACCATCACCTCCCCCGGAAAAAAAGGCAGTGTTTGCCACCGCCGCGCCCGTCCGCCGGACAACCCGACGGCCGGTCGGGCGAGCGGCGGGGCCATCGAGGCGGACGGGGCGTCGAACAGGCCGGCGAGGAAATCCTCGGCCCCGGCCGCGGTGAAACGGTCGAGCACCCCGGTCTGCACCGTCAGCGCCTCGACCCGGTCGAACCGCGCGGCCAGCCAGCGGGGCAGCATCCCGGACAGGCCGGGCAGCGCCCCGGCGGCGAAGATCGAGGTTCCGCCGCCGAGATCGTCCCGCCGTTCCAGCCCGGCGCCGCCGGCATCGACATGCGGCAGGCCGGCCGCCGCCGCCGCCCGGGCCACCCGCGCGGCGGCGCGATGCGACGGCCCGGCACAATTGACCACCAGCGCGCATCCGCGCAGAAACGCGGCCAGGCTGGCGTCGTCTTCGAGATCGACCCGCTCCAGGGTGGTGGCGCCCCCCGGCACGCCGCCCCGGGCGCGCGCGGTTTCCGGCCGCCGCCCCCCCAGGCGCAGCGGCCCGAGGCCGGCCCGCTCCAGGCAGCGCGCGGCCGCCAGCCCGACCGCGCCATAGCCGCCCAACAGGGCGATCACAGCGCCCCCTCCTCGACCGGCAGCGAGGCGGCGGCGGTCTCCGCCGGGACGCCCTGGCGGCGGGCCAGCTCCCGCGCCACCTCGGCCAGCGACGAGGCGGCGAACAGGCTGCGCAACGGCAGCTCCAGCCCGGTCCGCGCCCGCAGGCGGGTCAGGAAGCGGGTGGCGCGCAGGCTGTCGCCGCCCAGGTCGAAGAAACGCCCGCCCCGACCGACGCTCGGCAGATCGAGCACCTCGCGCCAGATTTCCGCCACCGTCTGCTCCAGGCCGGGGCGCGGCGGCTCATCCGCGCCGGGCGCGGCCGCGCGCACCGCCTCCAGCCGGGCCACGGCGGCGCGATCGACCTTGCCGTTGCCGGTCAGCGGCAGCCAGCCCCGCACCTCGATCCGGTCCGGCACCATCGCCGCCGGCAGGCGTTCGGCCACCGCCGCACGCAACGCCCCCGGGTCGAGATCGAGGGAATCCGGCGGACGACGCGCCGAGACGGTCTCGATCAGCGACCGGCCGACCGGCGCCGCCTCCACATCGACCAGACCGGCGGCAGCCAGCCGCCCGGCCCAGACGCCACCGGAGGCCAGCGGCGGCAGACGGCCGCCGTTGAGCGGGGCGGCGGTCAGCAGCAGCAGCGGCGTCGCGGCGGACCGCTCCACCACGATCGCCCGGCCGCCGCGCCGCAGCAGCAGCCGCGCCAGCGCCGGCCCTTGTTCCGCGCCGGCGAAGCGATGCAGGGCGTTGAGCGCGATCACCAGATCGAAGCGATGCAGCCCGACCCTTTCGACCCGGCCGTCGGGCAGGGGCAGGCAGGCCGCGTTCCCCGCCCGCCCGGCGAGACGGCGGCCGGCGGCGACGACCATCGTCTCGGCCGGATCGAGCAGGGTGTAGCGCACCAGAGCCGGATCAAGCCGGTCGAGCAGATGCGCGGCGGCCCGCCCGCTCCGCCCGCCGATCTCGGCCAGTTCGACCGGCCGGCCCAGGGCCTGCGCCAGTGCCGTCACGTCCTCGGCGATCGCCGCCAGCGCCGTCTCCATCGCCGGATCGCGCAGCGAAAGCACCTCGGGCGCCAGCACCGGATCGTCCAGCAGCGCCGTCGCCGCCAGCCGCCCGGCCAGAATCGCCCGGAATGTCTCCTCCTGTTCGAGCAGGCGCTGGCCGAGCTCGGCGAACAGGGCGCGATCGGCCTCCGTCCCGGCGGAACCTGCCGCCGCGTCCGGCCGCGCCGACGCCAGACGCCCGGCCAGACGGGGGCCGGCGCCATGCCCGCCATGCCGCGCCGACACCAATCCGCGCCGTTCCAGCCAGTCGAGCCACAGCCGCAGCAACGGCCGGGTCTCCTCGGCCACGCCGACGCGGGTGGCGAGGTCGGTCGCCTCCGGCCCCAGCGCCGCCAACCCGAGCAGACGGATCAGCACCGTCTCGACCCAGGCCGCCTCGACCGCCTCGGCTTCCGCCCGGTCGCGGCACGCGGCGGCGGCCTCGGGCATGACGCGCGGGATGGCCGGCGAGGCGACCTCGGCGGGCGTCACCACCGCGACCAGCCGGCGGTCGGCTCCGGCCGATCCCGGCCCGGACGATCCAGGCCCGGCGGTGATCGCGGCCACCGCCTGACCGACCCCGGCGCATTCGCGCAAGGCGGCCTCGACCTCCCCCAGTTCGACCCGGTGGCCGCCAAGCTTGACCTGCTGATCGGCCCGGCCCAGAAACTCGATCACCCCGTCCGGCCGGTAGCGGCCAAGATCGCCGGTGCGATACCAACGCCCCGCCTCCCCCTCGGGAAAGGAGCGTGCCGTCAGATCGGGCCGGCCGCGATAGCCGCGCGCCACCCCGGCGCCGCCGATCCACAATTCCCCCGGCACCAGATCGGGACAATCGCGCCCCAGCGGATCGACCACCCGGAACCGCTGGCCGCGCAACGGCGTGCCATAGGGAATCGCGCGCCAGGCGGGATCGACCTGCCCGACCTCGTGGACATTCGACCAGATCGCCGCCTCGGTGGCTCCCCCCAGGGCGAGGAAGCGGCATCCCGGCCATGCCGCCGCGACCCGTCCCGGCTGGTCGAGCCCGATCCAGTCGCCCGAGGCCAGCACCACCCGCAGCGCCCCGGCGGCACCGGCCTGACCGACGGCCAGCAACAGCATCTCCAGCAGGGCCGGCACCGAATTCCACAAGGTGACTTGGTGGCGGCGCATCAGCGCCAGCCATGCCGAGACGTCCCGGCGGCTGTCCTCGTCCGGGATCACCACCGCGGCCCCGGCCGACAACGGCCCGAACAGGTCGTAGACCGACAGGTCGAAATCGAGCCCGGACACGGCGAGAACGCGGTCGGCCTCGCCGACGCCGCAACGGGCGTTCAGGTCGTCCACCGTGTTGGCGGCGGCGCGATGCGGCATCTCCACCCCTTTCGGCTCGCCGGTCGAGCCCGAGGTGAAGATCACGTAGGCCAGATCGTCGGGATCGGCCGCCGCCGCCGCCGCCAGCGGCGCCGAATCCCGGATCGCCGCCGCGAGATCGATCCCCGCGATCGCTCCGGCGGCATCGTCGGTCCCCGCCGCTCCGGCGGCGTCCGCAATCACCGCGCGGATGCCGGCCTGACGGCACAGCCGCGCCCGCCGGGCCGGCGGCTGGGCGATGCCGATCGGCACATAGGCCGCGCCGGCGGCCAGAACCCCGAGAACCGCCACCGCCTGATCCGGTCCCTTGGGAAGCGTCACCGCCACCAGATCGCCACGGCCGAGGCCGCGTGTCTGCAAGGCGGCCGCCAGCCGCAGGGCGCGCCCGGCCAGCTCGCCATAGGAAAGCCGGCCCTCCTCGCCCCACAGCAGCGCCGGACAATCGGGCCGGCTCGCCGCCCGCGCCAGGACCGCCTCATGCAGAAGCCGCGCCGGCGCCGGCGCCCCGCTAGCATTGACCGTGGCGCGAATCCGCGCCTGGGACGCCGGCAGCGGCACGACGGCCGGCGCGGTCCAGTCACCGCCGGCCAACCTGTCGAGCAGAGCGCCATAGGCATCGAACAGGGTGTCGAGCAGCCCGTCGGGAAACAGCGCCTCGACCGCGTCCCAGATCAGGCAGACCCCGTCCTCGTCCTCGGTGACTTGATGATCGAGCCAGACCTGCGGGGTCTGCGACAGCCCCCACAGCGGCCGGTCGAACCGGCGCGGCACCGCCCCGGCCGGCGGGGTCAGGCCCAGCGCGCTGGTGAAGACCACCGGCATCGTCACCTCCGCCTCGCCCCGGCGGCGAGCCAGGGTGCGCAGCACCCGCAACGCCGAGACGGCGCGATGGTCGAGCGCCCCCCACATCTCGCCCTGGAGCCGGCGCAGCCGGTCGAGCCAGCACTCCCCCGCCTTCGGCTGGACCCGCACCAGCGACAGCGAGGTGAAATCCCCGAAGGTCTCCTCGATTCCGGGATGCAGCGGCCGGCGATCGAACAGGGTCAGGGTGAGGGTCAGGTCGGGCTGGGCGCTCCACCGCCCCAGCACCTCGCCATAGGCGGCCAGCAGCACCGCCGACGGCGTGACCCCGTGACGGCGGGCCTCGGCCTGGAGCCGGTCCCAGGCGGCGCGGCCGATCCGCCGCTCGCGGCGGACGAAGCGGGGCGCGGTAACGGTGGCGGGATCGACGGCCAGGGGCAGGCGCGGCGCGGGCGGCAGGTCGTCAAGACGGGCCGACCAGAACGCCCAGGCCGCCTCGATCGCCGCCGGCTCGTCGCGGGCGTTCAGCAGATAGTCGCGGAACGACACCGTCGGAGGCAAGGGGGCGGCGGGATCCTGATAGAGCCGGTCAAGGTCGCGGCAGAACAGCAGGATGCTGAGGGCGTCGAGGATCAGATTGTCGATGCCGATCCCCACCCGGGTCCGCTCCCCGGCCCGCGCCACCGTGACCGAAAACAGCGGCCAGATTCCGGGCGCGAACACCCGATGCGCCTCCGCCTCGCGCCAGCGGGCGAACAGCGTCTCCGCCTCGGCGGCGGGGGCCTCGCTGACCTCGATCCGGTAGGGCGGCGTGGTGGCGAGGATGCGCTGGGTGCCCTCGGCATCGAACACCGCGCGCAGCATGCCGTGATGCTCGATCAGCCGGTTGAGCGCCCGTTCCAGGCGCGGCACGTCGAGCCCGTCCGCCTCGAACTCACGATAGAAATGGCACCCGATCCCGCCGAGGGGATGGTCGGGGGTCCGCCCGACCAGATAGGCCCGCTGGACGTCGGTGCAGGGAAAGGGATCGTGGCGCTGGCCGGGCGCGTCGCGCCAGTCGCTCTCCGCCACCCGACCATCCCGCTCCGGCACGAGATGCCGCGCGAGATCGGCCAGCACCGGATGGGCGAACAGGTCGCTCAGGCCGACGGCGGCGAACCCGTCCGCGCGCAGACGGGCGATCAGCCGGGTCGCCAGCAGCGAATCGCCGCCCGCGGCGAAGAAGTCGGCGTCCCGCCCGATCGGGCCGGTGGCGAGGATCTCCTCCCAGTGGGCGGCGAGCCGGGCCTCGGTCCCGGGACGCGGCGGCGCCCCCGCCATCGTCACCGGCGCGCCGCTGAGACGGGCCAAAGCGGGGCGGTCGACCTTGCCGTTGGGGCTGAGCGGCAGGGCATCGAGCATGAGGATCCGCGCCGGGATCATCGCCGTCGGCAGACGCTCGGCCAGATGCGCGCGCACCGCCGCGACGGTCGGCGCCGGCCGGGTCTTGGCCACCACGGCGGCCAGGAGATGACCGTCCTCGCCGACCAGGGCGACGCCCGCGGCCAGCGCCGGATTGGCCGCCAGCGCCGCCTCGACCTCCCCCAGCTCGATGCGATTGCCGAGAATCTTGACCTGATGGTCGATCCGGCCGAGGAATTCCAGCCCCCCGCCCGGCTGATAGCGGGCCAGATCGCCGGTGCGGTACCACCGCCGGCCGTCGCAGACCACGAAACGGTCGGCGGTGCGGGCCGGATCGCCGCGATAGCCGCGCGCCACCCCGACGCCGCCGATCCACAATTCCCCTGGCACCAGATCCGGACGGTCCCGGCCCAGGGCATCGACCACCCGGCACCGGACATTGGTCAGCGGCACCCCATAGGGCACCGACACCCATCCGTCGTGCCGTTCGGCGGTATCCTGCACGGTGGAATGAATCGCGGTCTCGGTGGTGCCTCCGAGGGCGATCACCCGGCAGCCCGGCGCGATCGCCGTCAGCGCCCCGGGCAGCGACAGCGGAACCCAATCGCCGCCGAGCAGCACCAGCCGCAGCGCCGGCAGACCGGTCCCGGCGGCGGCGGCCAGCATCTCGGCTAGGGCGGGAACGCAATTCAGCACCGTCACCCGGTGGCGGCGGATCAGCCCGGCCCACACCGCCGCGTCGCGCCGGTCCGCCTCCGCGACGCACACCACCGCCCCGCCCTGGGACAGCGGCGCGAACAGATCGAACACCGACAGGTCGAAATCGAGCGCCGACAGCGCGAGGGTGCGGTCCTCCGCGCCGAGAGCGAAGCGTCGGACCAGATCGGCCAGGGTGTTCATCGCCGCGAGATGGGTGAGTTCCACCCCTTTCGGTTCGCCGGTCGATCCCGAGGTGTAGAGGACATAAGCCAAATCCTCCCGCGCCCCCGGGACCGGCGCGTCGAGCGGCGCCGCCGTCCGCGTCGGCGCGAGATCGTCGAGCAGCAGGCGCGCGCCGGCCGAGGCCAGGATGCGTTGCCGCCGCAACGGCGGCTGATCGGGATTGAGCGGCAGATAGGCGGCCCCGGCGGCGAGGATGCCGAGCGTCGCCACCACCTGATCCGGCCCCTTGGGCAGGGACAGCGCGACCAGATCGCCCCGGCCGACCCCGGCCGACCCGCGCAGCCAGCCGGCCACCCGCAACGCGCCCTCGGCCAGGGCGCGGTAGCTCAGCACGCCGTCGCCGCCCCACAGCACGGCCGGAGCATCGGGATGACGGGCGGCCCAGGCGAACGCCCCCTCGTGGAGACGGGCGGAAGGCGGCGGCGCGTCGGTGGCGTTGACCCGCGCCCGCGCCGCGCTCTGCGCCGGCGGCAACAGCGCCGGCACCGGACGGGTCCAGGCGGCGGGATCGGCCAGCAATCGGTCGAGCATCTGGCTGAAGGCGTCGAACATGTCGTCGAGCACCCGGGGGGGAAACAGCGAATCGCGGACATCCCAATTGACCAGCAGACCGCCGTCGAGTTCCGTCACCTGGGCATCGAGCCAGACCTGCGGCCCCTGGGAAATGATCCAGCCGGCCGAACCGAACGCTTCCCGCACCGTCGCCCCGAACAGATCGCCGAGACCGAGCGCGCTGGTGAACACCACCGGAGCCAGCACCACCCGCCCCTGCCGCCGGGTCGCGTCGCGCAACACCTCGACCCCGGAATAGCTGGCATGGGCGACGTCGCGGTGGAAACGCGCCTGCAACCGCGCCGCCCGCTCGGCGAACCCGCCGGCGACGCCGCCCCGCCATTCGAGCAGAATCGAGGTGGTGAAATCCCCCACCACCGCATCGACCTCGGGATCGAGGGGTTCGCGATCGAACAGCGGCAGGTTGAGCAGAAAATCCGGCTCGGCGCTGTAGAGAGTCAGCGCCTCGGCCACCAGCGCCGCCAGCGCCAGCGCCAGCGTCAGCCCGTGACCGGCGGCACGGCGTTCCAGCACCGCGCGGGCCTCGGGAGCCAGCCAGCGATGGCGGCGGGTGACGGTGGGAACCGTCTCGGCCGCCGCCGGCAGCAGCGGCAGTCGCGGTGCTCCGGGCAGACCCGGCAGCCGTTCCGCCCAATAGGCGCGATCGCGCGCCAACCGCGCCGCCCGCTCCGGTTCGGCCCGCGCCGCCCGCCGCGCCTCGAGGTAACGCCGATAGGAATAACGCAGCGGCGCCATCCCGTCCGCGCGGCCAAGATAGAGACGGGCCAGATCCTTCAGCAGCCGCCGCAGGCTCATCGCGTCGGCGGCGATCATGTCGAGGCTGACATGCAGCCGGGCACCGCCGGGACGAATCGAATCCGGCAACAGCGACAGCGCGACGTCGAACACCTCGCCCGCCGCCAGATCCATCCGGCGATGCGACAGATCGGCGCGCAGATCCTCAAGCCGCCGCCGCGCCTCGGCCTCGGTCCAGTCGCGCAGGTCATGCACGGCGAGCCCGGACCAGTCCGTCCGGGACGGGATCCATTGCCGGCCGTCATCGAGAATGCGCACCCGCAGCATGCCGTGCCGGGCCAGCAGCGCCCTGACCGCCGCCTCAAGCCGGGCCGGGTCGATCCGGTCCGCCTCGAATTCATGGTAGAAATGCGCGGCGACGCCGCCCAGCGGAACCGTCGGGTCGCGCCCGACCCAATAGGCATGCTGCATCAGCGCCAAATCGAACGGCGCGTCGTCGCCCTCCGCCGCCGCAGGCGCCGCCGCCGCGCCCTGCCCGGGCGTCCCGGCGGCGATCAGCCGGCGCCATCCGGCCAGGGTCGGGGTGCCGATCAGCTCGGCGAAACCGATCGGCAGGCCGGCCCGGCGCAATTGCCCCGCTAGCCGCATCATCCCGATCGAATCAACCCCCAGCTCGATCAGGTTGGCCTCCTCGTCGATCTGGTCCAACGGCACGCCGAGGCTCTGACCGATCAAGCTGGCCATCGCGGGAACAAGGTCGGTGGGCTGTTGCAGCACGGGACGGCTCCTTCGCGGTAAAAACGGATCATGGGGCCGGGACGCGCCCTATATGATATTAAGTCTCATTATCATTTTTACGACGAAACACGCCCCTTGGGCCGGGCGATCGTCCCTGGTACGTCCGGTTGTGGCACGCCGCGCGCCCTGATTGCAACGGCAGCAAAGTTTGCCGGCGGGACGAAAGGGTTTGCCGGATGACAATCACCCTTGGCGGAAAACGGCGCCGGCTCAAAAAATATTGATTATCATTCTCACTGCGTGTTCAGTGCGGCAAAGGAGACCTCCGATGGCGCACCCCACCCCTTCCGGCGCACGGCCCGGATCCGCCGGATCGGCCCGCCCCCGGCCGCGCCGGGAACCGGCCCCCGGCCACCGCCGGCCCCGCTCATCCCGGGTCATCGAGCCCACCGCCCTCGCGCAACGCCCCCACCACGGCGGCGACCACCGAAGCCGTCTGGTCGAGCAGATAGAAATGGCCGCCGGGAAACACCGTCGTCGCGAAACGCCCCCGGGTCCAACGCCGCCAGCCCTCGGCCTGCTCCGGGGTCAGTTCCGGATCGTCGCGACCGACGAACACCGTCAGCGGGCAGTCGAGCGGGCCGTCGGGGCGGGCCTCGTAGCTTTCGATCAGGCGGTAATCCGCCCGCACCGCCGGCAGCACCAGTTCGCGCAGCTCGGGACATGCGAACAGTTCGGGAGCGGTGCCGCCGAGACGGCGCAGTTCGGCGCACAGACCGGCCTCGTCACGCCGATGAACCGTGCCGCCGCGATGGTCCTGCGGAGCCGGGCGGGCCGAAACGATCAGATGACGGGGGGCGGGATGGCCCTCCCGCTCCAGGGCCAGGGCGAGTTCGTGACCGACCGTGGCTCCCATGCTGTGACCGAACAGCGCCCAGGGCCGGGTCAGCGCCGGACGCAGCGCCCGAGCCAGATCGCCGACAAGGGCCGGCAGGCTGGCCGCAAACGGCGCGCCCAGACGCGCCTCCCGTCCGGGCGGACAAATCAGCAGCAGTTCGACCTGATCCGGCATCAGCGCGGCCCAGGTCCGGTACAGCCCGGCCGACCCTCCGGCATGAGGCAGGCAGACCAGTTGCAGCACCGCGCCGGGCTGACGGCGGGGGATGCGAATCCAGCAATTATCCATGCAGACCTCCAGGGTAAGGGGGAAATTCAAAGTCAAATCAAGGCGGATATCAAGTCAATATCGCCGAAAAGCAGAGGGACTTTTTAAAATGGAGAATCTTACCGACGGCTATTGTTGGCACGACCCCCGTCTTTATGAGAGGTACCTCGATGGCGGTGTTTTTGACGGCCGACCCTTGTGGTCGCTCTTCACCGACAGCGCGACGAGGTTTCCCCACCGTCCGGCGGTCTGCGACGACAGCGGCCGCGCATTGACCTATGCCGCGCTGTGGCGCGAGGCCGACGCGGTGGCGGGAGGATTCCTTTCCGCCGGCCTGACCCCCAGCGACCGGGTGCTGGTGCAATTGCCCAACCGCATCGAGTTCGCCGTCGTTCTGCTCGCCCTGTTGCGGGCCGGGCTGCCTCCGGTGCTGACCCTACCGGCGCACCGCCTGCGCGAACTGCGCCACCTCGCCATCCTGTCCGACGCCAGGGCGATGGTCGTCGCCAGCCACCATGCCGGCACCGATCACGCCGCCCTGGCTCGGGCGGTGCAGACCGAACATCCCCGCCTGCGCGCCCTGTTCTCGATCGACCCGAGCGCCGACCTCCCTCCCCTGCCCCGTTGCACCGCCGTCCCGTTCTCTCCCCCCGCGATCCTCCCGACGCACCCGGCCCTGTTCCTGGTCTCCGGCGGCACCACCGGCCTGCCCAAACTGATCGCGCGCAGCCATGAGGATTACCGCTACAATGTCGCGTGCAGCGTCGAGGCCTGCGGCCTCGGCCCGGAGGACGTGTCGCTCGCCGTCCTGCCGATCGCCCACAATTTCCCGCTGGCCTGCCCTGGCTTGCTGGGCGGCTTCCGGTGTGGCGGCCTGACGGTGCTGACCAACGATCCCAGCCCGGAACACGCTTTTACCCTGATCGATCGCCACCGGATCACGGTCACGGCGCTGGTGCCCGCCCTGGCCCGGCTGTGGACGGCGGCGCGCGACGAGGATCCCGCCGCACTTGAATCGCTGCGCCTACTCCAGGTCGGCGGGGCCCGGCTGGCCGAGGCCGATGCCCGCGCCGCCCAACGGGCCTTCCCGGGGGCGCTGCAACAGGTGTTCGGCATGGCCGAGGGTCTGGTGTGCCACACCCGGCCGGGCGACGACGCCGAGCGGGTCGCCACCACCCAGGGACGGCCGATGAGCCCGTTCGACGAATTGCGGGTGGTCGGTCCCGGGGACGAGGCCGTCCTCCCCGGCCAGGAAGGGGAATTGCTGGTCCGAGGCCCCTACACCCTGCGCGGCTATTACCGCGCCCCGGCCCACAATGCCCGCGCCTTCACCCCCGACGGCTTCTACCGCACCGGCGACCGGGTGCGTTTGACCGCCGCTGGCGACGTGATCGTCACCGGCCGGATCAAGGACGTGATTAACCGCGCCGGCGAATGCATCGCCGCCGACGAAATCGAGGATCATCTGCTGCTGCATCCCGCGATCCGTCAGGCGGCGGTGGTGGCGGTGCCGGATGGCGATCTGGGCGAACGGGTCGGCGCGGTGATCGTCTGCGACGGCGCGCCGCCGACCCTGGCCGAGCTACGGGCGTTCCTCGCCGGCCAGGGACTGGCGCCGTTCAAACTGCCGGAACGATTGCGGATCACCGCCGCCCTGCCCCTGACCCCGGTCGGCAAGATCGACAAGCGGCGGCTGGCCGATCCGGTGAGGCCCGACGCGCCTTGCCTGGCTAAATAATATTGATTATCAATATCACTACATCGACCATCCCCTCCCCCTCTCGCCGGAGCCCTCGATGCCCCACCCTCTGCCCCCCCTGGACTGCACTAGCCTGGCCGAGATCCGCGACGGGATCGACCATCTGGACCGGCAGATCGTCGGCCTGCTGCGCGAACGGATGGCCTACGTCCATGCCGCCGCCGCCTTCAAGCCGACCGAACGCAGCATCCCCGCCCCCGAACGGGTCACGGCGATGCTGATCGATCGCCGCGCCTGGGCGGAACAGGCGGGACTGCCCCCGGACGACGTCGAATCCCTGTTCGCCGGGTTGATCCGCTGGTTCATCAACCAGCAGACGCTCCATTGGCGACGCCAGCACGGGGCCGACCCGGTTTGATCCGAGGCCCGATCCAGGAGGGTGAAAATGGACGAGAATCACGGTTTCGACGAACTTTATCCCTGCCTGCTGCGCGCGCTGCGGCGGGCCCGCGCGGAGAAGCGGGCGATCCTGGCGTCGTTTTCACGCCCCTGGCCCGATACCGACCCGATCCCCCTGTTCTGCGCCAACCAGCCGCATGAAGCCCGGCTCGTCTTCTGGTCGGCGGTGCGGGAGGATTTCTCCCTGTTGGGCTTCGGGTGCGTCGATGAATTCACCACGCCGCCGGGTCAATCCTGGGCGACGCTGCAAATCGCCTGGCAGAGCCTGCTGGATGGGGCGGTGATCGAGGGGGATCACCATCCGCTGCTGTGCGGCGGCTTCGCCTTCGACGCCACCGCCGAGCGGCAGGACGCCTGGCGGACCTTTCCCGGGGCGGCGCTGACCCTGCCCCGTTTCCTGCTGACCCGCCAGAACGGCCGCACCCGGCTCACGGTGAATGTCCGGGTCACGGCCGACAGCGATCCCTACCGGCTGTTCGCCGCCACGCGCGAGGATTGGGCCGGGCTGCTGGCGCGGCCGCTTCCGCCGTCGCGGACACGCGCCGTCACCCCGCCCCCCAGCGCCGAGGGCCGGGTCTGGCGGGACAAGGTCGCCCAGGCGGTGACGACGATCCGCGCCGGCCGGCTGCGCAAAGTGGTGCTGGCGCGAGCGGAACGGATCGGAGTCGAACAGCCGCTGGTAACGATCCTCGGCACCCTGCGCGCCAATCGCAGCGGCGCCTACCTGTTCGCGTTTTCACGCGACGGCACCTGCTTTCTCGGCGCCTCGCCGGAACGGCTGATCCGCTTGCGCCATGGCTGGCTGCGAACCTGCGCCCTGGCCGGCAGCGCGCCGCGCGCCGGAAGCCCGGTGGAGGATCGCCGCCTTGGTCGCGCGCTGCTCGAAAGTCGCAAAGACCGGCACGAACACTCCCTGGTGGTTGAGACACTGTGCGGCGCCCTGGCCGGCTATTGCCGCCGGCTGCGCCATCCCCGCCGTCCACTGCTGTGCAAACTGCGCCATATCCAGCATCTGCTGACCCCGATCGCCGGCCGGGCGCGCGAGGGCATTCTGCTGCTCGATCTGCTCGAACGACTGCATCCGACTCCGGCCGTCGGCGGGCTGCCCCGGGACATGGCCCTCGGCTTCATCCGTCGCGCCGAGGGCCTCGACCGGGGCTGGTACGCCGGTCCGGTCGGCTGGATCGATCACCGCGGCGAAGGCGAATTCGCGGTCGCCCTGCGTTCAGCCCTGCTGAGGGACGGCCTCGCCGATCTGTATGCCGGCTGCGGCATCGTCGCCGATTCGGACCCCGAGGCCGAGTTCCGGGAAACCTGCGTCAAGTTGCGCCCGATGACCCTGGCGATGCGGGGTGACACGTCGACGACGGCGCCAAAACAGGAAAGGAGCGCCCGATGAGCCGCACCCGACATCACGGCCCCGAAACAACGGATCCGGCCGCGAGGCCGCCAGCCGCTGAGGATTGCCCCTGCGGCCATGAACGCCCATGCTGCTTCGCCGCCCCGTCGCTCTGCTCCTTCTGCGATGACGGCTGGGTGCCGGTGGGAACGCTCGACGACCGGCTGGGCGACTGCCTCGACGGCCGGGTGTTCGCCTATCCCGACCGCAACGGCGGGATGCTGACCGGCGGCGACATCCGGGCCACCGCCCGCGTCGCGGACTGGAGTTGGCAACGCCCCCCCTCGGTCAGCCTGATCGTGGTCCTCGGCGACACGATGGCCAGCCACGCCCAGGGGGTCGGCGATTTCGCCTATCGCGGCCCGGCGATCTACCGACTGAGCCTGCCGGGGGGGGGCCTGGTCCGTTCGACGGTCACGCCGGGTTATTGCGGATTTGGCGTCGGGTTGGAGATCCCCACCGAAGAGGGATCGCCGCTGTTGGAACAGGACGATGAAATCGGCGACCGCCTCCGCCGCTTCGCCAGGACGCGCGGAGTTGCCCGGGGCAGAGTGAGTCAATCCCTGCTGTTGGCCACGGAAGGCATCCGGGCTCTGCCCTTTGGCGGCCGGATGCGCGACTTGTTCCTTGAGGCGCGCAGCCTTGATCTGCTGCTGGCCCTGGCCGACTGGGAGGAAGACGAGACCCCCGCCCACGCCTCCCTCCTCCCTCCCAGCGAACGGGCCAAACTCGACGCCGCCCGCGATCTGCTGCGCGGCCGGCTGGCCGATCCGCCCGGTCTGAACGAACTGGCGCGTCGGGTCGGTCTCAACACCCGCAAGCTGAAAACCGGTTTCAGGGCCTATTTCGGCACCACCGTGTTCGGCTTCGTCCTGACGGAACGGATGCGGCAGGCCTACGATTTATTGCTGGCCGGGGAACCGATTCAAACCGTCTCCTATCGCGTCGGCTACCGTAGCCCCAAGAACTTCGCCACCGCGTTCCGCCGCCGGTTCGGCGCCGTCCCCAGTTCGGTGCGAACCGACTCGCGGAGCCGGCTCACCGAGCCCTGATCCGTTCTACCGGCATGCCGACCCCACCGACGCCTCGCTCCCGCTCCACGGAGGAGGCCGGTGGACCAGCCGTCTTCGTCGCGTCGCGCCCGACAAACCTCTTTGTCCCGCACGCAAACCCCCGTCGCGTTGACCCTATTGCGCGAGAACGGTCAAATGCTCCGGTCTGTTCCAACCGGAAACAAGCCGTCCATGCAGGACGTCTTCGGAGTCAATATGCGATTAATTATTACTTTCACATAGCCATCCCCCTCCTCCCGTGGAGCCCGCAGGCTCTCCCGCCACGACCGTCCGCCGCCTCGCGCCAGTGTAGGGGAAAACCGATGCACGACAGAAAGTTTGTCTATCACAGCCTCATCTGCGGTGTTCTCGCCTTCGGCATCCTGAGCGTCCCAGCCCGGGCCGAATCGATCGAAGAGGACCCCGCGCCCGGGAATCCCGAGGCCCCCACCCCCAAGGCTGCGCCCAAGAACGCGGCGCCGGCGCAATCGGACGATCATAACGCCGCCCTGCAACTTCCCCCGGTAACGGTCACGGCGCAACGGCGCGAGCAACAATCGCTCGACGTGCCGATCAGCATGAAAACCGTCGATGCCCTCGACATCGAAAAGCAGGGCGCCCGGGATCTGTCCGACATCACCCAGTCCACGCCGAACGTGTCACAATGGGGCGACAATGCGAGCTTCGGCATCTCCTCGATCACCATCCGCGGGATGGGGACCCAGGGCGGCTCGATGACTGGCAGCGATCAGGGGGTCGGGGTCTATGTCGACGACATCTTCGTCGGCTCACAGGCCGGGATGAACCCGCTGCTGGAAGACAGCCGGCAAATCGAGATCCTGCGCGGGCCGCAGGGAACGCTGTATGGCCGCAACGCGATCGGCGGCGCCATCAACATTCTGTCCAACCCGCCCGACGAAACCGCCAGCGGCAGCGCCTCCGCCAGCTATGGAACCGACGCCCTTTATGAAGTCCACGGGCACGTCAACGGCAAGGTGGCCGACCTGTCCGACGGCGCGATCTCGGCCCGTCTCAACGCCTTTCGCGGCGGACGCGATGCCAACGTCGAGAACAGTCTCGATTCCAACCTGGGAGACTACCGCAAGACCGGCGGCAAGGCCCAGCTGCGCCTCCGCCAGGGCGACGTCGATACCATCCTGCGCGCCGATTACACCGATCAGGCGGGCAGCGCCTGGGCGCTGGCCCCGTTCGCCGAGGCGCCCGAACACAAGGTCTCCTACGTCAATCCCTTCCAATACACCGTGCGCGATTTCGGCGTGTCGGCCAATTCGACAATTCAGTTCGACCAGCTCAAGCTGCAATCGATCACGGGATGGCGCGGCAGCGACAGCGATCTCGACGGCGGCGACTGGACCGCCAGCCGTTCGGTGCAACAGGGCTATGACCGCCGCCAGCGCCAGGTGTCGCAGGAATTCCGCCTAGCCTCCGACGACACCGCCCGGCTGCGCTGGGTGTCCGGCCTGTTTCTGTTCTACAACAATGAATTCGAATACAATTTCTACGGCCATCGCCGCGGCGAGAGCGCGTTGTGGGGCATGTTCTCCAATGGCGAGAAGGAACGGTCGCGCTCGACGGTCGAAACCTTCAGCAAGGCGCTGTTCGGCGAAAGCACCTATGCCCTCACCGACTGGCTCGACGGGACCCTGGGCGGCCGCCTCACCCACGATCAGAAATCGACCCAATACTCGAACGATTCCCAGTTGGGGATGGCCCCGGCCCTGTCGGTGAAGCAGGACATCGAACACACCGATTTTTCCCCGAAATTCAGCCTGAGCGCCAAGCCGGACTCCCTCAGCCAATACTACCTTTCCGTCAGCAAGGGCTTCAAAAGCGGTGGCTTCACCCGCGAATTCGCCCCGACCAGCAAGCTCGATTTCAAGCCGGAGCGGGTGTGGAATTTCGAGGTCGGCGCCAAGAACCGCCTGTGGGGCGGTCGCGCCGAAACCAACCTGTCGTTCTTCTACGCCGACTGGCACAATCAGCAGGTCTCGGTGTCGCGCATCGCCTCCGGTGCGATCGTCAATGACGTCAGCAACGTGCCGCATTCCCGCAGCTATGGCGGCGAATTCGAGGGCAGTGTCCGGCTGACCAGCGATCTGACCTTCGGCCTGGGGATCGGCTGGACCGAGGCGACGTTCCTCGACTTCCCCAACCCGACCGCCACCCTGGCCTCCGGCAACGGGTTGCGTCAGCCCTACGCCCCCCGCCTCACCTACAGCCCGAATCTTCAGTATCTGGTCAATCTCCACGACGACCTCGACCTGCTGTTGCGCGCCGATTACGTCTATCGGACCCATTTCTTCCACGACATCACCAACCAGATGCAGGAACCCGGCTACGGGGTGCTGAACCTGAAGGCCGGGATCGAAACCGAGGGCTGGGACCTCAGCGCCTTCATCAAGAACGTCGCCGATCAGGGCTATCGCACCCGGGCGTTGATGTATAACGGCCAGGCCTGGGCCATCGCCGGAGACGGCCGGACCCTCGGCGTCCAGGCCACGGTGCGGTTCTGATGGCCCGGTTCGTCCGGCGCCCGCCGCTGCTGCTGGTGATCAGCAGCCTGTATCTCGCCCAGGGCATCCCGCTCGGCCTGATCGTCGAAGCCCTGCCCGCGCTGTTGCGCGCGCAAGGCGCACCGCTCGAAACCATCGCCCTGCTGCCGATGGCGATGATCCCCTGGATGGTCAAGGTGCTGTGGGCCCCGGTAGTGGACAACCACTGGAATCCGGTCCTGGGCCGACGCCGGAGCTGGATCCTGCCGACCCAGGCCGTGATCCTCGCCGTGCTGCTGATCATCGCCGCGTCATCCTTCGCTCCCGACGGTTCCCGGGAGGTGATCGCCCTGCTGGGGGTCGCCTCGCTTGCCGCCGCCACCCAGGATATCGCCATCGACGGACTCGCCGCCGAACGGCTGGGCGCGGGACAGATGGCCATGGCCAACAGCCTCCAGATCGGCGGCATGATGTCCGGCATGCTGATCGGCGGCGCCGGAATGCTGATCCTGACCGAGTGGTGGGGCGGACACGCGGCGATGCTAACCCTGTGCGGGCTGGTCGGTCTGGCCGCGGTGCCGTCCTGGCTGTGGAGGGAACCGGCGCCGAACGGCGCCGGGCGTCCCCCGCCGGCCCGGCTGCGCCATTTCTTCCGCCGCGATGGCGGCTGGGCGTTGGCGGCGGTGATGACGGTGTTCGCCGCCAATCGTGGCATCGACATGACCCTGTCCAAGCCGTTCCTGGTCGAACAGGGCTGGGGACTGGCCGAGATCGGCGTGGTGATCGCCTCAGGCAGTTCGGCGATGATGATCACCGGCGCGGCGGTGGCCGGTCCGCTGGTGCGCCGGCTGGGGGCGGGTCCGATGATCCTGGCCGGCATCGCGCTTGCCCTGACCGGCTCGCTCCTGTGGCTCGGCATGGCCTGGACCGGCGCCGCCCCGCTGGCCGGGGTGATCGCCGCCACCGCCTGCGGCAGCGCCGGCTTCGGCCTGAGCGCGGTCGGGGTCTTCACGCTGGCCTTCCATTTCGCCCATGCCCGCCATCAGGCCGGAACCGACATCACCATCGCCCAATGTCTCCACACTGTGGGGGAGATGGCGCTGGTCCCGCCCGCCACCTATCTCGCTGCCCATCTCGGCTTCGCCGGCGGGTTCGCCCTCTCCCTCGCCGTCGGCCTGACGGCGCTGACGATCGTCGCCCTCACCCGTCGCGCCTGCGCTCCGGCCCGACTGGCCGAGGTTCCCCCTCCTCACGCCGAGTGTGCCTGAATGCCCCTGACCCAACGGATCGATCATCTGGTCGATCGTCTCGCCCGCCGCCCCGGCGGCTGGATCGGCCGCCTGCTTTACCGCCATCCGGTCGGTCATCAATCCGGTTTTCGCCGCGCCCTGGCGGTCTGCCCGGTCGGCCCCGCCGACACCATCCTCGATGTCGGCGCCGGAGGCGGGGTTTTCCTCGATCAGGCGCTCCGCTCCGGCTGCGCGGCCTGGGGGCTCGATCACAGCCCGGACATGATCGACGAGGCCCGACGACGCAATGCCCGCGCCGTCGCCACGGGACGCCTGCGGCTCACCCAGGGCGACGCCGGCGCCCTGCCCTTCGACGACGGCGTGTTCTCGCGGGTGTTCTGCCTGCACGCGTTCTTTTTCTTTCCCGAGCCGGCACGGGCCCTCGCCGAAATGGCCCGGGTGACCCGCCCGGGCGGCACCGTGGCGGTGCTGACCGCCTCGCCCGGCGTCGCGAACTGGACCCGCCTGCTGTTCGCGCCGTTAACGACACGGATGCGTTTCGATCCCCCCGAGCATCTGAACGCCTGGGGGGCGGGGGGCGGATTGACGCCGGACAGCCTCCACCCGGTCGCCACCAGCGGCGGGCTGCTGTGGGTCGGACGGAAATCAACCGCCTGACCCGGAGAGGTGCCCCACCCCGACGCTCCTTTTGTTCCCGACACCCCCTCCCCTTCCCAGCAGGAATCGCGGCGACGATGTGTCCAGACGCCCCATCGACCTCCCCCTCCGCCCGGCCGCCCGGCCCGGGCGACTTGCTGCGCCTGCTGGCGCCGATCCACCGGCCAATGCTGCTGGCGGTATCCGCCCAGGCCGTCGGATCCTTGCTCGGGCTCGCCCCGCTCTTGATTCTGTACGAATTGGCGCGGGACTTGCTGCCGTCGCTCCGGGGCGAAGCGATCGAGGCCGACCGGGCCTGGCTCCTGGCCTGGGGATTGATCGCGGTGCTGGCGGCGATGCTGGTCGCCCTCAGCATCGCCGCGATCGCCTCTCATCTCGCGGACAACCGCCTCGGCCATCATCTCCGCCGTGTCCTGATCGATCACCTGGGCACCATCCCCCTCGGCTGGTTCGACGCCAACAGCTCGGGCCGGGTCAAGAAAGCGATCCAGGACGACGTGGCGGTGCTGCACCATCTGGTCAGTCACGGCAGCCTCGATCTGACCACCGCGCTGGTCACGCCGGCCGCCATCCTGATGACCCTCTGCCTGATCGATCCGGGACTGACCCTGGTCACGCTGCTGCCCATCGGATTGGGCCTGCTCGCCTACGCGGCGACACAACGCGGCGCGACCGCCAGCTATGCCGCCTATGACCGCGATCTCGGCACGCTGAACGGTGCGCTGGTCGAGTTCGTCACCGGGATCGCCGTCATCAAGGCCTTCGGCGAAACCGGCCGGACGCACCGTCGCTTTGCCCAGGCTGCCGGCCGTTTCTGCGATTTCTTCCATCAATGGGTCGCCCGCACCACGCTGGCGGCGGCCTGCTTCGAACTGGCGATTTCGCCTCCCGCGATCCTGGCCTGCGTGGTGCTTGGCGGCGGATTGTTCGCCGCGCGGGGCTGGATCGCCCCGACCGAGGTTCTGCCGTTCGTCCTGCTCGGCCTCGGCCTGACCGCCTCGGTGATCCGGCTGATGTATGGCGCCGAGCAGATGCGCCAGGCCCTCGGCGCCGCCGGACGAATCGCCGCCCTGCTGGCCGTGCCCCGGCTCCCCGAACCCGCCCCCGTCGCCCTGCCCGCGCATTGGACGGGCCGGATCGACTTCGACGACGTCTCCTTTTCGTATGACGGCGTCACCGCCGCCGTGCGCGACGTCACCCTGACCCTTGCCCCCGGCACTATCACCGCCCTGGTCGGGCCGTCCGGGGCGGGAAAATCCACCCTGGCCCGCCTGCTGCCCCGGTTTGCCGACGTCGATCGGGGCCAGATCCGCCTGGATGGGATCGACCTGCGGCTCATTCCCACCCGCCAGCTTTATCAACTGATCGGCTTCGTGTTCCAGGACGTCGCGTTGCTGCGCCTGTCGCTGCGCGACAACATCCGCCTGGGCCAGCCCGACGCCCCGGACACGGCGATCGAGGCGGTGGCCCGGGCGGCGCGGATTCACGAACGCATCCTGGCCCTGCCGAAGGGCTACGACAGCGTGATCGGAGAGGATGTGACGTTGTCGGGCGGCGAGGCGCAACGGGTGTCGATCGCCCGGGCCCTGCTGGCCGATCCCCCGGTGCTGGTGCTGGACGAGGCCACCGCCTTCGCCGATCCGGACTCCGAGGCGGCGATCCAGGAGGCCCTCTCCCGGCTGATCCAGGGACGCACCCTGCTGGTGATCGCCCATCGCCTGCATACCATCGTCCAAGCGGATCAGATCGTGGTTCTGCGCGACGGCAGGATCGTCGAACGAGGCAGCCACGACACCCTGCTACGACAAAACGGGCTTTACCGACGCCTGTGGGCGGCGGCCGAGGACCTGTCCTCTCCCCTTCCCTCCGGAGTCACCCGATGATCCGGCTGCTGACGGCGTTGTATCGCGCCGACCGTCCCTTGCTGTGGCGCTTTCGCCTGCTGCTGGCCGGCCTAGTGGGGCTCGGGCTGATCGAGGGGCTGACCTTCGTCCTGCTGGTCCCGGTGCTGTCCGCCTTGTTCGAGGCCGATTTCGCCGCCACCCGGCACTGGGGACTGACCCTGGCCGCGCTCGCCGCTCTCTATGGCGCCATGCTGGGCGGACTCACCTGGCTCGCCGCCCGCATCGGCACCGAAACGCTTCGGTTGCTGTATCGACGGCTGGGCGACCATCTCGCGCTGCTGCCTCTCGGTTGGTTCGACACGGAGCGGGCCGGACAGCTCGGACAACTGGTCGCCAAAGGAGCGGTCGAGATCGCCGGGGTGCCCCGCCACCTGTTGCGTCCGGTGATCGGCGCGATCGTCGCCCCGGTGACGATCGCCATCGCGATGCTGCTGCTCGACTGGCGCATCGGCCTGGTCCTGCTCGCGGCGGTGCCACTGATGCTGGCCTTCGCCCGACAGACCAACGCCCATGTCGCCCGCGCCTCGGCCCATGCCGAAGCCGCCGCGGCCGATGCCAATGCCCGGGTGGTCGAATTCGCCCGCCATCAGGCCGTCTTGCGGGCCTTCGGCCGCACGGTCGAGCGGTATGGCCGCCTGGACGACGCGCTGACCCGCCAGTCAGGTCTGGCGCGCCGGGTGCTGCTCGGTGGAGCGCTCCGGTTCGAATTGTTCCTGGTGGCGCTGCAAGCGGTGCTCTGCACAGTGGTGATGCTCTGCCTGTCGCTGATGCTGGAGGGGGGATTGTCGATCGCCGCCGGCATGGCCCTGCTGGTGCTGACGGTACGTTTTGTCGAACCCTTCGCCAATGCCGCCGACCTTGGGGCCTCGATCCGGGTGGCCGAGGACGCGTTGGGACGAATCAACGACCTGCTCGCCACCGCCCCGCTGCCGGAACCCGCCCTGCCTCGCCCCGCGCGCGGCAACGACATCGTGTTTGACGCGGTCGGATTTGGCTATGAACCGGGCTGCCCGATTCTGCGCGACGTCAGCTTCACCGCGACAGCGGGAACGGTGACGGCCCTGGTCGGGCCTTCGGGGGCGGGCAAGACCACCCTCCTCCGCCTGATCGCCCGTTTCTTCGACCCTCAGTCCGGCGCCATCCTCCTGGGAGGAACCGACCTGCGCGACCTTGGCAGCGCGGAAGTGATGCGACGGATCGCGATGGTGTTCCAGGACGTTTATCTGTTCGAGGGCAGCATCCGCGACAACATCCGGATCGGCCGCCCCGAGGCGACGGACGCCGAAATCGACGCCGCCGCCCGGCTGGCCCGGGTCGACGAAATCGTCGCCCGCCTGCCCGAGGGCTGGGAGACCCCAGTGGGAGAAAACGGCGGTCTGCTCTCGGGCGGAGAACGGCAAAGGATCTCGATTGCCCGGGCCATCCTGAAGGATGCGCCGATTCTCCTGCTGGACGAGGCCACCGCCGCACTCGATCCCGAGAATGAAAGCGCGATCCAGCACGCGACGGCGATGCTGGCCCGCAACCGAACGGTGATCGTCATCGCCCATCGCCTCAACACGATTCAAGCAGCGGGCAGGATTGTCGTGCTGGAGAACGGGCGGGTGACAGAACAGGGGAACCACGCCGAGTTGCTCCGCCGCCGCGAGGGCGCCTATGCCCGCTTCTGGACACGGCGCCATCAGGCCGCCGGCTGGCGATTGCACGCTGAAACGGCCGCCGACCGCGCTCATGCGGGGAGAGCCGACCCGGCCGGCTCTCCCCGCGACGGCACGCCACTTCCAGCCTCCCAACCCTCTTGGCAGGACACGTTCCCATGACTTCTCCCGATTTTCCTCCATCCTCGCTGCCGCACGATCTGTCGCCCTGGGCCATGTTCGTATCGGCTGACTCGATCGTGCAGACGGTGATGGTCGGTCTGGCCCTGGCCTCGGTGGCGACGTGGAGCCTCTGGCTGGTCAAGATCGTCGAGCTGGGAGGCGCCCGGCGGCGGGTGCGCCAGCTGAACGCCACCCTCGACGAAACCGCCAGCCTGGAGGAAGCGGTCACACGGCTGGGGCACATCGCCGGGGCGGAGGTCCATCTGGTCCGGGCGGCCATGGCCGAGGCCCGCCTGTCGGGAGGCAGCGCGATCGATGGGCTGAAGGACCGGGTCGCCAGCCGCCTGGGCCGGATCGAGGCCGCCGCCGGACGGAAACTGGCCAAGGGAACCGGCCTGCTGGCGACGATCGGCGCGGTCGCGCCGTTCGTCGGCCTGTTCGGCACGGTATGGGGCATCATGAACAGCTTCGTCGGCATCTCTCGCGCCCAAACTACCAACCTCGCCGTGGTCGCCCCCGGCATCGCCGAGGCGCTGCTGGCCACCGCGCTCGGTCTGGTGGCGGCAATCCCGGCGGTGGTGATCTACAACGCCTTCGCCCGGTCGATCTCCGGCTACAGGGCGGAGATGGCCGACGCGTCGGCCGCCGTCCAACGCATCGTCAGCCGCGACCTCGACCGCCGCGCCCTGCCGCTACGGAAAGCGGCGGAGTAACGCCGATGGCTCCCACTCCGATCCGGGACGAAGACGACCTCGCCGAAACGCATGAGATCAACGTCACCCCGTTCATCGATGTGATGCTGGTGCTGTTGATCATCTTCATGGTCGCCGCCCCGCTTGCCACCGTCGATGTCAAGGTTGACCTGCCCGCCTCAGCCGCCCCCCCGGCCCCCCGGCCCAACCACCCGCTGTCGCTGACGGTAGCGGCGGACAAAACCCTGAGAATCGACGACACCGTGGTAAGCGGCGACCAACTGGCGGCAGCGCTCGACGCCAGTTCCGGCGGCAACAGGGAGACCCGTCTCTTCCTTTACGCCGATACCAGCCTTGCCTATGGCAGCCTGATGGAGGTGATGGATCGCCTCCGTGCCGCCGGCTATCTCAAGGTCGCGCTGGTCGGTGCGGAAAAACCGCGATGAAACCAGGAACGTCCACCGGCTCACGGTCGATCTCTCGGGGCGGAGCGGGCGTGGACGCCGGCATGGAGGGGCCGACCTGGCGACACTGGACGGCTTCGACCGCACTGGTCGGACTTCTCCATATCGGGCTACTGAGCAGCGCCGCCCTGCGGCCGCCGTCAACGCCGCCAGCCCCGCCGCCGGCCATCGCGATCGACCTCGCTCCCCTCCCCCCGCCGCAGCCCGCCCCCCAGGTCGAGCCGCCGCAACCGCCGACGCCCCAACCGGCCGAAACGAGACCGCGGCCACGCACGCTTTCGCCCCGCCCGCCGGTCAAATCGCAGGCCGCCAAGCCCTCCGCCGCACCGCCCCCCCCCCTCCCCCGCACCGCGGAAGCCACCCCAGCCCCGCAGGAGACGGACGCGCCCCCGCCGGAGCCGGTGGCATCCCCACCGCCGCCCGCCGTGACATCGGCACAGCCATCGCTCCCGCCAAGCAACGCGGCCCGTCTGTCGTCGATCGCATCATGGCAAAAAGGACTGCTCCAGCATCTGCAAAGCCGGAAACATTATCCCCGTGCCGCGCAATCCCGGCGTCAGGAAGGAGTCGCGGTGATCCGCTTCGTACTGGACCGCCAGGGCAGCCTGTTGGCGGCCCGGCTGGAACGCAGCAGCGGCTTCGAGACCCTGGATGAGGAAGCCGTGGATCTGCTCCACCGCGCGCAACCACTGCCGCCACCGCCCCCCGAAGTCACCAGCGATCGGATCGAGTTGGCCATCCCGATCGAGTTTTTGCTCAAATGACAGTCAAGATTTGCTTCCTTCCCCATCGGCTGGCGAAAAGGGACCTGAAAAAATAGAAAAAGCAATAATATCCAAATTATTTTCAATGAGACGCTCAGGTTCAAAAACGAAACCCCCGCAAGGGTTTAGCTTGCGGGGGTTTGGATCAGATCTCGCATTGAAGCGAGTTATAACGAAAGTGGTTGCGGGGGCCAGATTTGAACTGACGACCTTCAGGTTATGAGTTTGAATAATGCCTGCCGAACCACTTTCGCCCATTTACGCCGACATACGATAACACACTGTTTTACCATATTATTTATTGACTCACCCCACGCCCATGGTATCCTCTCCCCGCATGATTTCGGCTCTCTTCTGTTACCTATGTGTTACCTGTTACCGACCGTCAGGTTGAACAGTGGGCGCCGCAGGCGGGAGGGTTCGATGGCGAAATTGACCAAGCGGGTGGTGGACCAGATCGTCCCCGGCGACACCGAGGCCATGCATTGGGACGATGAACTCAAGGGCTTCGGCCTTCGCGTCTGGCCAAGCGGACGCAAGGTCTACATGGTCATGAGCCGGGTGAAGGGACGCTTGCGCCGGATCACCATCGGCCCGCACGGCCCGATCACGCCGGAGCAGGCCCGCATCCGCGCCCACGAGATCATTTCCGAGGCCAAGGCCGGGCGCGATCCCGCCCAGGAACTCGATCAGGCGCGCAAGGCGCCGACGGTGAAGGGATTGGGCGAGCGATTCCTCAAGGAGCATGTCGCCGTGCGCTGCAAGCCGAGCACCCAGGCCGAATACAAGCGCTCGGTCGAGCTGTTCATCAATCCCAGGATCGGCGCCCGCAGGGTGACCGACATCGAGCGCCGGGACATCGCCGAACTGCACCAGTCCTTGAGCCACATCCCCTATCAGGCCAACCGAACATTCGGCGTGTTGTCTAAGATGTTCAATCTGGCCGAAGTTTGGGGCCTGCGCCCCGATGGCAGCAACCCCTGCTTGCACGTCAAAAAGTATGTCGAGCAGAAGCGCGAGCGCTTCCTCGGCCCCGACGAATTCACCGCCCTGGGGCAAACGCTGCGCGAGGTCGAGCGGGACGGCTCCGAGACACCGGCGGCCGTCGCCGCCATCCGCCTGCTGATGCTGACCGGTTGCCGCCTGGGCGAGATCATGACGCTGCAATGGGATCATGTGGACACCAAGGCCCGCGAGCTGCGCCTACCCGAGTCCAAGACCGGGGCGAAGGTGGTGCATTTCGGCCAGACCGCCGCCGACATCCTGGATGGCATCGAAAAGTTGGACGGCAACCCCTACGTCATCACCGGCAAGAAGGACGGCAGCCGCCTGACCGACCTGCAACACCCCTGGCGGCGCATCCGGGAGAAGGCCTGCCTTGCCGGCGTCCGCATCCACGATTTGCGCCATTCCTACGCCAGCGGCGCCCTCGCCCTGGGCGAGGGTTTGCCGATGATCGGCAAGCTGCTCGGCCACAGCCAGGTCCAGACCACCGCCCGCTACGCCCATCTCGCCAATGATCCGGTCAAGTCGGCCGCCGGGCGGGTATCGGACACCATCGGCGCGGCAATGTCGCGGAGTCCGGCGAAGCAGCCCATGTGAATGGGCAACCAGAAGCAGGAAAAGGGAAATATTTCATCATCAGCGGCCATTTCAGCATTCGTTGAAAATGATAGTTTTGGTGAAAATGCCCTTGACGACGTTCACTGGGAAGCCCATTTTCAACGAATGTTGAAAGCCACAGATTCAATGAAAGCGCTTGAGCATCGCGCGACGGAAGCCCTGAAGCAGCTTCTGGCGCAAGTGTCGGCGATCGAAACGATGCATATCGAATGCGAGCCGGCAGGACCGGATGGCGGCATCGATATCCTGGCGCACATAGAAGTCGCCGGCCGCCGCCATGCCCTCGCCTGCGAGGTCAAGGCCAACGGCCAGCCGCGCCATGTGCGGACCGCCCTGCTGCAATTGCGCGACTATGTCGCCCATCGGAAAGACGGTGCGACCCCCCTCCTCATCGCACCCTACCTGTCGCCCGAAGCCCAGGCGCTGTGCACGGAACACGGGATCGGCTTCCTCGATCTGGAAGGCAACACCCGGATGGTCTTCGACGGGGTGTTCATAGAGCGCCTCGTCGCCAGCAAGCCGCCCGCCGAGCGTCGCGACCTCAAGTCCATTTTCAAGCCGAAATCCGCCCAGGTGCTGCGGGTGATGTTGCGCGATCCGCGGCGCGCCTGGCGGGTCGCCGAACTGGCCGCAGCCGCCGATGTCAGCCTCGGCCATGTCAGCAATGTCCGCACTGCCCTACGTGATCGGGAATGGGCGGGAATTGAGCCGGACGGTTTGGCCCTCACCGAACCGGACGCGCTGCTCGACGCTTGGCGGGATGCATATGCCCCCCCGGCAAGCCAGCGGCTGGGCTTCTACACCACGCTGCATGGCAGCGCGTTCGAGGACGCAGCCCGACAAGCCCTCGCCACCGCGAACAATAGTGGCCACGCCCTGCTCGCCTCCTTCTCGGCGGCGCAATGGCTGGCGCCGTATGCCCGAACAGGGAGCCAGTTCTTTTACGCCGACGAAGCTGGACTGGACGCATTGCGGAACGGATTGAAACTGTCCGCAACTTCCAAAGGTGAAAATGTGATCGTCACCTTGCCGAAGGATCGCGGCCTCTTCCTCGATAGAGTGGAGCCAGCCCCCGGCATTGTCTGCACCAGTCCGGTCCAGACCTATCTCGATCTCGCCGCAGCCGGCGAGCGCGGCCGCGAGGCGGCCGACCACCTGCGACACGAAAGGCTGACATGGCCCTGGTAATTCCCCCCGAGCCACAGTCGGCGGCCGACTACGACGACCGCACGACCGCTGCGGTGAGGGCTGTGCTGCTGGAAATCGGCCAGATCCTCGGGAGCTTCCGGGGCAAGTTTGCCGTCATCGGCGGTGCGGTGCCGTGGCTCCTGCTCGACAACGACGACATGCCCCATGTCGGCACCCTTGATGTCGACCTCGGGCTGAATGCCGAGGCGCTGGGCGACGGCGAGTACGCGACGCTGGTCGAGGCCCTGATGGGCAACGGCTACCAGCAGCGCTTGGCGCTTCGGCGATTCCAACTGGTTCGCCGAGTGCGCGCCGACGACGGTGGCGGACCGATCGACGTCATTGTCGATTTCCTGATGCCGCGCGACGCCGAGATCGTGAAGAACGTCCCGCCGCTGATCAACGAGTTCGCCGTGCAGCGGGCCTCCGGCGCCGATCTGGCACTGCGTTTCTATCAAATGGTGGCGATCGATGGGCCGATGCCCGGCGGCGGCCGGAACCGGGTCGAGATCGCCGTCGCCTCCATCCCCGCGCTGCTGGCGATGAAAGGATTCGCCCTGCACGGCCGCTACAAGCAGAAGGACGCCTACGACGTCTACTACTGCGTCCGCAACTATCAGGACGGCATCAAAGCGCTGGCCGAAGCCTGCCGGCCGCTGCTCGCCCATGCGAGTGGCGAACAGGGCTATCGCCACATCGCAGAAAAGTTCGACGAGGTGGAAGGATACGGGCCGACCTGCGTTCGGCGCTTCGTCGAGGACACGCAAATCCTCGGCGACCGCACGCCGGAGCAATGGCAGCAGGACGCATTCGGGCAGGTTGATGCATGGTTGCGCGCGCTGGGACTGCGGGACTCTGGGTAAACCTCTCTGCCGATGGCAATGCGCGGCCTCATGATGGATGCCTTGGCGGCCGCACCCGGCAGGCAGCCACAGCCCGTCCGAGGCTAGCCGCCAAACACAACCTATGATATAGACTTTCCAATTATCCAGCCGATCGTGCGAGAACAGAATGAGGTGGCATTCCATTGGAATGCGCAAGACGGTAGCTCTCGCCGTTCATCTCCAGAATGTGGACGTGATGGGTGAGACGATCGAGCAGTGCGCCGGTCAGGCGTTCCGAGCCAAACACCGAAGTCCACTCGTCGAATGGCAGGTTCGAGGTGACGATGGTGGAGCCGCGTTCGTCGCGTTGGCTGATGTCGTCATGCCGCTTCTCCCAACAAGGCCATGTAATCGGCGGCGGCGGTGGTCTTGACCTCCGTGCCGGGCAGGAAGGGATAGGCCGACAGATCCAGTCGCGGCGGACGCTGCTCGATCCGGCATAAGGTCAGGTGCTTGACGGCATCGAAGGCGATGGCGCCGCGCTCGATGGCATCCCTGATCGCCGCCGTCACCGGTGCCAGCGGGAAAACCTCCAGCAGTCGCAGAACCTGAACGAACTCCCGTCGTCCCCGTTTGTCCATGCGGGCTTCCAGCAGGCGGCGCAGCTCGGCGAACACATCGGGAAATTGCCACCCTTGGAGTGGAGCGGCTTGGTCCTGTGCGCCGGTCTTGTGCTCCAGCAGGGCGAGATAATGCAGGGGATCGAACACGAAGTCGGCATTGTCGTATGACCGGGGATGCCGGGCGATCACCTCGTTGCCGTGGGCAATCACCACTTCATCGACAAATCCCTTCACCAGCACTTCGCGGTGACCGAACAGCGGCACGAACATCTCCTTCGATCTGAGCCGCTGCTCGGCAACATATTCCTTGATGATGGTGTAGCCGCCGGTGAACCCGTGCTCGACCTTGAGACGCTCGAAGATCCGCTTTGCCGTGTGTCGCTGCTTCACCGGCATCTGGGGATCGTTGGTCAGAATTTGGTCGATGATCCCGGTGAAACAGTCCAACTTCGGACGTGCGGCTGGCTCCTTCCGCCGATACCCCGGCGGCACCGAGAACGCGCACATCTTGTCCACCGTCTTGCACGCAACACCGAATAAACGCGCGGTCTCGCGCCGGGACCGGCCTTCAACGAAGACCGATTTCCGCACCAACAGATAAAGATCCACGGGCTTCATGCTCCCGCCCTTCGTCATCTTCAGAAACGAAGGGCATATCACTGGCCGACTTTTACGCCGCCCTCAGCACCACAACGGCGCCGATCCGTGGCCTACTTTCTCTCCGGCGCGCACACAGTGCATCGACGTCTTTCTTGCGTCCAATCCCTTCGCCCCAGAAATTGTCGCCAAGCGCGCCCCCGATGCGCTGCTATACCGGCAACCGACCGTGCTGCCTATGTACTACCTAATCGACGACTCCTCCCGCGATGTGAAGAAGTTTTTGCCATTAACCCAATACTATATCCGCACTATTTTCGTCGATATAATGTGAAACATAGAGATATTGGCTCCGATGCATTCAGACCTGCCAACAATAACTTGATATTTTCTTTATCATTATAAATATAATGCCCTTATAATGCGCCAAATGGTACAGACGTTCTACAAAATATTCTGTTAAACTGTCCCAACGATGCGCCGCGGTTGCTTCCAAATGGCTGAACCGTTACCCTGTTCATACACAGTGTTTGGGGGCAGACGCCTTGCTGGCGAAGGGCTTCAGCGGCACCCTCGCTATGCACACATCAGTCAAGATGAACAGGACAAATGGCCGCTTCTATCTCTATCAATCGCAAGCTCGCAAGGTTGAAGACCGGTGCCCCGCCGCGCTTCATGGACCTTTTCGCGGGGTGCGGCGGCATCTCCCTGGGCTTCGCCACCGCGGGGTTTGAACTGGTCGCCTCCGTCGAGTTCGACCCATGGGCGGCTGAATCACACGGCACCAACTTCGCCGCCATCAGCCACGGCAGGAACTGCCAAGCCCATTTCAAGCCGCGAGACATCACCCAGGAAGAACCCGCTGGCATATTCCGCGACCTCGGCATCCGCGGACGTGCGGACGAGCAGGTGGACGTCCTGGTGGGCGGCCCGCCATGCCAAGCCTTCGCCCGGGTTGCCCGAGCCAAGCTGCGGTCCGAGGCCCGGCGCCGGGATGAGGACGATGCGGACATCGCCTTCCTCGTCGATGGCCGCGTCAACCTCTGGCAAAGCTACCTCCACTACGTCCGCGAGACCAAGCCCCTCGCGCTATTGATGGAAAATGTCCCCGACATCCTGAACCACGGCGGCAAGAACGTCGCGGAGGTGGTGGCCGAGCACCTCCGCAAGGAGGGCTACCACGTCCGCTACACCCTGCTGAACGCTTCGTGGTTCGGCGTCCCGCAGACGCGCGAGCGGATGTTCCTGATCGGCGTCCACGAGGACGTGGGGGCGGACGTCGTGTTCCCGTCCCCGACGCACTTCACGGTGCTGCCAGCGGGGTACGAAGGGACCAGGGCGACGGCACGGAAGCTCATCCCGCCAACACACGGCCTCAACCGGGAAATTGAACACAGCCACTGCTGGATCAGCGATCCCTCCAAGGAGGACGGGCTGCCACCGACCACCACGGCGGGCGAGGCGCTCGCCGACCTCCCGCCCATCTTCGCCCTCGACCTGCTGAAGAGCGGGCGGATCACGCGCGGGCGCAAGGACCCCGCCGAGCCAGTCGGCTACACGTCGGCCGAGCCGACCACAGCTTGGTCGCGGCTGATGCGCCAGTGGCCGGGGTTTGGCACCGATGAGGAGACCACGGGGCACGTCATCCGCTACCTGCCGCGCGACTACAAGATTTTTCGCCTCATGGAGCAGGGGTGGCAGTATCCCGAGGTCTGGCAATTCGTCGAGGCGAAGCGCCAGCAGGTTCTGAACCAACGCTGGCGGTCCGGTGAGAGCAAGACGGCGGACGCCGCGCAGATGCAGGCGATCGTCCGGGATTGGACGCTCCCCTACGACCCGGAGAAATTTCCGAACAAGTGGTGGAAGCTGTACCGCGATAAGCCCGTGCGCACGCTGATGGCGCACCTCGGCAAGGACTCGTACAGCCACATCCACTTCGACAGCCAGCAAGCGCGGACGATCTCCGTCCGCGAGGCCGCCCGGCTGCAATCCTTTCCAGACGGGTTCGTACTGTGCGGGTCAATGAACCCCGCGTTCCGGCAGATCGGCAATGCCGTGCCGCCGCTCGTCGCCTATGCCATCGCCATGGCGATGCGAACCATGGTCGGCTGCCGACCGCTACCGGACATGAGGTGTGACTTGCTGGGGCTCAACGGAAGCCTGGCGACGACCAGCAGGGGGACCAAGCCATGCGTTTCCTGATTCTGCGCATCCTGACCCACTCGGAACTCGGGATGTTCCACGAGTACCGCAACCAGGGCAAGGAGGGGTCTAAGCAGCGGGCCGTGAATTTTGACTGGGACGTGGTGGACCGGGTCTTTCCGGCGGCGAAGGACTCCGACCTCATCGAGATGGATCTACGGTACGACACAGACCATGGAGTTGACCAGAAACGCCAGTGGCTGAAGCGTCAGGAGAAGAACTGGCGCCTGGAGGGCAATTGCCCCAGGGACGTCTGCTATGGCTTTGTTGAGCCCTGCTGTCTTTTCGCCATGGAGGTCAATGCCGGAACCTCTCCAGGGGGGGGGCGCATGGGCGGTATTTCCCAAGGACGATCCCGTGACCGTGGCTATCCTGGCCGACGGTGAAAGCAGCCGTCTGGCGAAGTCGGCGATGATTGCCCTTCACGACGAGGAAGGGGAACATGTCCGGCAGGTGCTGGCGGATGCCCGCCCCGACCTGTTCACGGCACCGCTGGAAAATAGCACCGCCCCGGCCATTGTCAGGACCGGTGGCAACGGTGTGGAGCTTGCTCCCAACCCGTCGAGGCTGGTCAAGATACTGGCGTCCGTCGGCCACACGATGCCCTCCGCCGTCGCCGACCTCATCGACAACTCCATCAGCGCCAACGCCACGACCATCGCCATTACATTCGGTCGGCCGGACGGCGGCCATGGCCGATGGATGAGCATCGTCGACAACGGCGACGGCATGGATGAGGGCAGGCTGGCGGAGGCCATGCGTATCGGCAGCGCCTCAGACTACGAGGCCAACAGCCTCGGCAAATACGGCTACGGCCTCAAGGGCGCGTCCTGGTCGCAGGCCAAGGTGTTCACCGTCGTGACTAGGCAGGACGGCGGGCGGGAGCACCACCTCACCTGGGACATCGACGACATGGAGGGATGGCTCGCCAAGTCCGAGCCGCTGGAGCCTTGGGAAGAGGAGGCGGCCAAGCTCGGCAGCCACGGGACGGCGGTGCTGTGGGAGGACATGCGTCCGCCGCAGAGCATGCCGACCATGCGCGGCCTGGACCCGTACTCGACCGAGGTCATGCTGCTGGAACGGCACCTCGCCCTGGTCTTCCATCGCTTCTTGGAAGGCAAGGCGCATGGCAGGAAGACGGTGACCATCACCATCAACGGCAACCGCGTCGGGCCGAACAACCCGTTCGGCCACCCCTTGGCGTCCCGCTACGATGCCAAGACCATTCGCATTCCGGCCGAGGCCGAGGACGGCCTTGTCCAGGTGCAGGCGTTTCTGCTACCGACCGAAGCCGAGATATCCGAGCATCATAAGGCCCAAGGCCCCGAGGCCGTCCGCTAGGCGGTGGACATGATCGGCCTCCACGGCAAGCGCAACGACACCCAGGGGCTCTTCATCTACCGCCATGACCGCCTCATCAAGTGGGGCGGCTGGCACCAGATGTGGGAGACCAACGACGAGAAGACCAAGCTCGCGCGCGTCGCTGTCGATTTCGACAGCGTTCTGGACGACGCCTTCAAGATCAACATCAGCAAGCAGATTGTCCAACTGCCGCAGCAGCTCCAGGTTGAGATCAAGAAACTCGCCGACGTCGCGCGGAAAGACAGCCAGAAGAAGTACCGGAAGGAGGCTAGGCCCTCCTCTCCGACAACGCCGACGCCTCCCTCGACGGGCCCCGTTCCCGGCGGTGCCCCGTCCGGAGGTGGAGCCGGGCCCGCTACCCCGCCGACCGGCGGCAGGTCGGCCACGCCTCCGTCGTCACCCCCGGCAACGCCTACGCCCGCGCCGCGGGTTGCCATCCGGGACGTGAAGACCAACCGGTTCCTGTGGAAGTTGACAAAGGGAATGACGGGCGCTCTCGACCTCCAGGTGAGCGAGGTCAACCCTAACCTCGCGGCACTGGTCCGGCAAATTCGCGCGGACCCGCAGGCGGTCGCCCACCTCGCGGCCTTCCTCGGCGGCCTGGACGAGGCCGACGTCCAGAAGGCCCTGCTGGCCGAAGAGGTCGAGTGATGTCCACGGTGCGTATCGTCGGCGCCGTACCGCCGAGACCGGCATGGACCGACCGGGTGGCGCCGGGCGACTGGTACCACTGGGGGCGGCTGGAAGTGTTGCTGCGGGGTGACCCCAAATGGGAGCCGCAGCAGGTGGACTCGGTATCCGCCGAGTCCCTCAGGGTGCTGCGTCACATGCACGATCCGCAGCGGAACGTCCCGTTCCAGGGACGCGGTCTCGTGGTCGGCTACGTCCAGTCCGGCAAAACGGCCAACTACACCGCTGTCGCAGCGCGCGCCGTGGACGCGGGTTACCGCTTGGTCATCGTCCTCTCAGGCATCCATGACTCCCTCAGGAACCAGACCCAGAACCGCCTGGAGCGGGAACTGACCGGCCACTAGGCGGGCGGACTCCCGCATGCCGCGCGCGGATGGGAGTGGATCGCCCTGACGACACCCTTCGAGGACTTCCAGCAGCCAGACGTCCGCATCCTCCAGTCCCCGGTGCCGTTCCTGGCGGTGGTGAAGAAGAACGTCGCCGTCCTCGGAAAGCTCGACCGCTGGCTGGAGTCGGCCGGACGCCACCTCGACGACATGCCGATCTTCGTCATCGACGACGAGGCCGACCAGGCATCCATCAACACCAAAGGCAACAGGGCGCCGGACTTGGCGGTAGGCGACGATGAGGAGGATGACGACGCCGAGAACGTCGCGCCTTCCAAGACCAACGCCCTCATCCGCTCAATCCTGTCGCGGGCACCCAAGGCAGCCTACGTCGCCTACACGGCAACGCCATTCGCCAACATCCTGATCAACCCTGGAGCGGTCGACCGCCATGTCGGCGAGGACCTGTTCCCCAAGGACTTCGTGGTCCAGTTGCCACGCCCGAAGGGCTACACGGGCACCGAGGAACTCTTCGGCGAAGCCGCCCGCGACCGCGACGTCCTGCGGCTCGTGCCCGATGAGGACGTCAAGGCGTTGCGCGCGCCACGCAGACGCAAGAATGCCGAGATCGTCATTGGCCAGCATGGCACCAGCCTACCGGGGTCGCTGTCTGACGCCCTTGTCGCCTTCTGCCTGGCGGGCGGCGTGCGAATGCTGCGCCCCGGCCTCGCGGGCAAGCCCCATACGATGCTCGTTCACGTCAGCCAGCGGATCGCCGACCAGCGGCGCATCGCCAGCACCGTCCGCGACCAAGTCGAACTCTGGCGTGAGGCCGAGCGACAGGGGCAACGCCTCGAAGAGGTATTCCGCCCGGTGTGGGAGACCGTCAAGGGCGGCGTCGACGCGCCCGCCGACGACGGCGCGATCTTCTCCGCTGCCGCCACGGTGCTGCGCCGACTCGTCGTGCTCGAACTGAACAGCGAGGCGGGCGAGAACCTGGAGTACGACGAGAGCCCAGGACGGAACATCGTGGCCGTCGGCGGCAACCGTCTCTCCCGCGGCCTCACCCTCGAGGGGCTGACCGTCTCTTATTTCCTGCGGACGACCTCCATGTGCGACACTCTGTTGCAGATGGCGCGCTGGTACGGCTTCCGCCGCGGCTACGAGGACCTCATCCGCATCTGGACGACCGACGGCATCGCCCGGTGGTTCGCCGAACTGGCCCTGGTCGAGCAGTCCCTGCGGGACTCCATCGTCGCCTTGGGGCGGGCCGGGCGACGGCCCGACCAGATGGCGATCAGGCTTCGGGCGCACAGCGACCTACTGCTGACCGCGCGCAACAAGGCCAAAACCGCGGCGTCCCAGCAGGACTCGTGGTCGGGCGAGCACCCGCAGACGGTGCTGCTGCCGCTGTCCGAGCCGGGGAAGCTGCGGGCCAACCGCGCCCTCGCGGACGGATTCATCGCTGGACTGCCGCCGCCGGTCCCGTGCCATGGCGGCTTCCTGATCCACGACGTCGACCCCGACGCCGTCTGCGCCTTCCTGCGCGACTACCAGATTCACGACGACATCGTCGCGTTCCGCAGCGACCTGTTGGCGGACTGGATCCTGGAGCGGGCGGCCGTCGGCGAGCTCATCGACTGGTCCGTTTTCATTCCCTCGCCGGGGGCGGGACGCCCGGCTACTATCGGCGGCCACCCGGTCGGCCTAGTGAAGCGTAGCCGCGTCTGCTCCGAAAGTATCGGCATCCTGACCGACCCCGCGCACGAGGGTGTCGACCTCCGGCTCGGTCCGGACGCCTACAAGCGCGACAGCGGCGCCTACGACGCCGAAGCCATGCGCGCCGCCCGTCCAGCCGCCCAGGGACTTCTCATCGTCTACCCGCTCGACCCCGAGCACCTCGGCGTCTCCGACACCGACGCCGTCATCGCCTTGGCCCTCAGCCTGCCGCAGACCTCCGACGCCGGGGCGACGTGGATCGTGAACAGCATGGTGTCCAATGGTTGACTGCCCAACGCCCCAGCAGTGGGCGCATCTGCGCGCCACACGCCCATCCTCCGACGACGCGCTGGTCACCATGGCGGTGGTGGTCGACGGCGCGGACACCCCGTTGTCGCTGGCGATGGACCCGTCGGGACTCCTCCATCTCCTGATTCCCGTCCAGCGCGGGCCGACCGGCCAGAAACCGTCCGACCTCAACGGCCTCAAGGTGCGCCACCGCCGCTTGGAGACGGGCGAGGTCATCGACCTTTCTGCGCCACCTTCGCACGAGCAGGTGTTCACGCCCTTCTGCCGCGACGTGATCGACGCCATCGTCGTGCAGCGGCGCGACCCATGGGCCGCCGTCACGGTGACCGTCCGCAACTGGCAGTCGGCGTGGAAGCCGGTCCGCCAGGAGATGAGCGCGGCCGTGCAGGTCGGCCTGTTTGGCGAACTGCTGGTCCTCAACTTCCTGATGCTGCCGTGCCTCGGCCCGTCCGCCATCGACCAGTGGAGCGGGCCTGACGCCGAGCGCCACGACTTCGTCGGCGATCGGCTGCACATCGAAGTGAAGACGACCCGCAAGAGCCGTCCTGAGCACGAGATTTCCCGGCTCGACCAGCTTCGGGTTCCCGCCGGATGCCGCCTGCTGGTGGTCTCCATCCAGGTCGAGCAGTCGGTGGGCGGCGTCGAGACGCTGGCGACCCAGCTTGATGCCGCCGTGGATGCCCTCCGTCCGCACCCTGCCGCCCTCGATGACTTCATGGCGAAGATGGCGAGCATGGGCTGGTCTGACGAGATGCGGCAGTCTGGCGAACTGCTGCGCTTCAACGTCGGCGACGATACCCACGTCTACGAGGTGGACGCCGACTTCCCGCGGCTGCCGGACGACTTCGCACCCCCGTCCGGCGTCGTAGCCGTCAAGTACACTGTGGATTTGGCCAACGTGCCCGCGTTGGGCTTTGATGAGGCCGAGGCCATCATCAGAGACACCAATCCCGGCCATGGCATCTAACGAGACATCGACGGGGAGGCAGAGCAGGAGGAAGCCGAAGTGGCCCCCCATGAGCCGCTCTGAGAATATGGCGCGCATCCGCTCCACGGACACGCAGCCCGAGATGCGGGTGCGTCGCGCCCTGTGGGCTGCGGGCCTCCGTTATCGCCTTCACGACAAGCGCCTGCCCGGTCACCCCGACCTAGAGCGTCGAGCTTTTAATCTGCTATATATCCTGCGTTTCGCAGATAATTCCAGCATTCCTCGGGCGTATAGAGATCGCAGATACAGCCGATGGCGTCGCATAGATCGCTGATGGTGCGTGCTCCGATGCGTCGAAGGTG
>Ga0209373_10000477_pt1 | contig 65325 bp, 44 predicted proteins | sample Higcelweek5metaG_FD_187173 | JGI IMG/M metagenome (GOLD analysis project Ga0209373, IMG submission 187173) | Freshwater pond sediment microbial communities from the University of Edinburgh, under environmental carbon perturbations - High... | ecosystem: Environmental > Aquatic > Freshwater >...
AGCGGTTGGGTTATGTTTGTCTGTTGAATCAGAGAGCTGTTTTCTTCATCGTTTGAAAACAGTATCGTGCGAAGATCAGCGACATGATTCTTTAAAAGTAAATCACAACAACTATCAAATGCATACTTGAAAACAGTTGGTTCTTTGTAGAGATCTGAAGTCATGTTTAGGTATTGTGATCCCTGGCCGCTGAACATGAAGACAATTTTCGTTGACTCAGAGAATGGTGCTTTGGTTGTAAGTTCATTTTTCGCAAGTTCGGAAAATTGTTGCCTGCAATTTGATGATGAATCTGCAACAACAAATTGTCTGTAAGGAAAATGCTGGCGGCCCTGCTGCAATGTGAAGGCATTGTCTGCTAAATTATTGTTTTGTTCTTCTGTAAAGAAGTCGGCAAATGACTGCGCTGATTTCTTCAGTGATACTGGAGTTTTTGCAGAAACAGGAAAAAAATGCCATTTAACCGAAGATTCAGTAGCTTTTTGCAGGGGTGCCTCTTCAAGTATGACATGCGCATTGGTTCCGCCAACGCCCAGACTGCTTACTCCGGCCCGTCGTTTTATTCCATCAGGCGATGTCCAGGGAGTTCTATTTTTAACAACAAAAAAAGGGCTGTTTTCAAGTTGTAACTGAGGATTTGGTTGTGAGAAATTTCTGCTTGCCGGCAGTTCTTTATGATGCAGTGCAAGTGCAGTTTTTATTAAACTGGCAATTCCCGCTGCAGCATCAAGATGTCCGATAGAGGCTTTTACAGACCCTATGCCACAATAGTTTACTTTATCATTATATTGCCGAAAGGTTTTAGTAAGCGCCAGAATTTCAATTGGATCACCCAATGGGGTTCCTGTACCGTGAGTTTCTATATAAGAAATGTCAGAAGCACTTATTCCGGCAGTTTCAAGTGCCATAGTTACTGCGTCAACCTGTCCATCAATACTTGGTGCAGTGTATCCTGCTTTAAGAGACCCATCATTATTTATTGCAGAACCTTTAATGACAGCATAAATAGTATCATTGTCGGCAATTGCTTCTTGAAGGCGCTTTAGCACAACAATGCCTGTTCCTTCGCCAAATAATGTTCCATTGGCATCTTTATCAAAAGGTCTGCAGATACCATCTGTTGACCTTATATCTGCGTCACCGATAATGTAACCGTTCCACCATGGAATCTGCAGACTGACACCACCGGCAAGTGCCATATCACACTGATAGGTTAACAAATTCTGGCATGCAACATGTACGGCAACAAGAGAAGATGAACATGCAGATTGAATGGTATAACTGGGTCCTTTTAAATTGAACTTATATGAAAGCCTTGTAGCAAGAAAATCTTTATCACTACTGAAAATGGTCTGTAATTCAAAGTAATTTGATAAAATACCAGGATTGGCAATAAGATTGTTAATCAGGTAATAGTTCATATTACATCCGCCAAAAACACCTACCTGGCAGTTAAGATTGTTTAAATTATATCCTGCAGATTCAATTGCTTCCCAGCCGCATTGAAGAAATAACCTGTGCTGCGGATCAAGAAGCTGGGCATCTTTTGGAGAAAAACCAAAAAAAGTTGCATCAAACAGGTCAGGGTTTTTAACCCTACCACCACGTCTTATGTAATTCGGTAAATTTATAATTGAATCAGGTACACCCGCTGCACGTGCATCATCAATAGAAAGTGTGCTTATACAATCTTTTCCATCAATAAGATTTTTCCAGAACTGATCAATTGTATCGGATTGCGGAAAACGTCCTGCCATTCCAATAATTGCAATTCCATCTATAACTGATTCGTTTGAATCTGCTTTCATATTAATTAGCTTTCGGAAACCAGTTTATAAGTTATATAATCAGCAATCAAAAATGAATAGTTATGTAAAAGTGGAAATTAAAGTTTAACTGGAACATTTCCCTTTTACTACATTACAGGATGATAATTTTATTGTGTGACCAACATCAATTATATCTTTTTGGAGAAAATATACATTAACAATTATTTTTTATTAAACCATTTCTGATTACGAAGCATGTTTTTCTGTAATGTTGCGCGGTTTTGTGTATTATCAAACGAAGGGTTTGTTTTTTTGGGGTTCTGTAGATCTAAATAAGATGCGAATGCTGAAACTGTTGGATATTGAAATAAAGTTACGACCGGGATGGAAATGTTAAAAGCTTTGCTTAAAGCATCAGCAATACTTACTGCAATGATTGAATTGCCGCCCAGATCAAAGTACTGATCATGAATACCGGTTTTGTCAATGTTCAGATATTGAGTCCAGATTGAAGCAATTTTTTGTTCTGTTTCGGTCTTAGGCGACACATATTCCTGTTGCAGGCGAGGGCGTGCAACAGGTGGATCCGGAAGCTGTTTTTTATCAGTTTTGCCATTATGTGAAAGCGGCATTTTTTCAATTTTTACAAATTGAGCGGGAATCATATATTCAGGCAGATGTTTTGACAAATAAGTCCGGAGTTCATTGATAGGAATGTAATCTGAATCGATAACAACATAAGCTATAATTTTTGAATCGCCGGTCGCACTGTCATTTTTAATGATGGCTGAAGCTGCGTGAACATTTTGAAACGATAAAATATTTGACTCAATTTCACCTAATTCAATTCTGAAACCATGGATTTTTACCTGATCATCTATTCGTCCGAGATATTCTATGGCCCCGTCAGAAAGGTATCTGCAAAGATCTCCGGTCTTATAAAGTTTAGATGTTTCAGTTTCAGAAAAGGGATCTGGTATGAATCGTTCTGTGGTCAATTCCAACCGGTTCAGGTAACCGCGTGCTACACCGATGCCGCCAATGTATAGTTCACCAGTCGTTCCTACTGGAACCTGTTTCATATCTTCATCAAGAATATAAATTTTAATATTGGCGATTGGTTTACCAATAGGTACAATCTTGCGGCTGTCATTTTTAATACATTTCCACCATGTTACATCAACTGCGGCTTCTGTAGGTCCATACAAATTAAATAGCGGGCATTGTATACGTTTGAAAAAAAGTTCCTGAACTGTAAATGGTAGCGCTTCCCCGCTGCAAATGACCCGTTTAAGTGACGTAATTGTATCAACGCCTTTTGCATCAAGAAAAAGTCGAAGCATTGATGGAACAAAATGAATTGTTGATATAGAATGCTTTTTGATGGTTTCGACAATATAATCCGGATCCCGATGACTCCCTGGTTCTGCTATGACAAGTTGAGCTCCGCAGATTAGTGGCCAGAAAAATTCCCATACTGAGACATCAAATGAGTACGGTGTTTTTTGTAATACTTTATCTTCAGAATTAATATTGAAACAATCCTGCATCCATAAGAGACGGTTGACAATTCCTGCATGAGTATTTATTACACCTTTTGGGATACCTGTTGATCCGGATGTATAAATTACATATACTGCATTTTGCGGCCCGCATGCGGTAGGAGGATTTGATGAAGGTAAAGAAAGAATATCTGAATCTTCAATAGAATAGACAAAAAACTCTGCGTTTTGAAATGGATTATTTTTATTACTTGTAAGAATAAGACCCGTTTGTGAATCTTTCTGCATAAATAGCTTTCGTTCATCCGGATATTCAGGATCTATAGGCAGATATGCAGCACCTGATTTTATAATTGCATAAAGAGTCACAACCATTTCAATCGAACGCTCAAAATGAACACCGACAATAGATTCCTTTGTAATTCCTTTTTTTCTAAGGAAAAAGGCGAGTTGATTTGAGAGAGTGTTCAGCTGGTTGTATGTAAGTTTTTTATCGTGCATTGAAATTGCTACAGAATCTGGTGTTTTTAAAACCTGTTCTTCAAATAGCTGTTGGAGCACTTTGTGATGGGGATAAGATACTTCCGTTGCATTCCAGACAGAGGGAACTGTACTGCTGTTAGAATCGTTGAGTATAGTTTCAGTGCATGTCTTCTGATTCATTATTAATCCGATACTTAAAAAAACAGTTCACAATAAGAGAAACTTGTTAAGAATAAATAAACTAAAAAAAAGTATGACATATCTTAAAATATATCAAACAACAAATTATATTTAATTGTTTTCACTTGAATATATTATAGTATGAAAAATCTAAACAATCAACATACTATAAATTGATTAAAATATGTTTGAATTTATTTTGATTGAAGGTCGTTTTATACAAATAGTATTATATCACTGTATTTAATGATTATAAATAAGCAATAATCCTTATTGGAGAAATCAAATGTGCGGAATTGCGGGAATTCTTGGAGAGTACCCTGAAAATCGGGATGAGCAGAAGCTCCTGATCAAAAAAATGATCGCTCCATTACAACACAGGGGACCCGATGGCTGGGGAATTTATTGTTCAACCGGAATCGCTCTGGGCCACACAAGATTGTCCATAATTGATTTAAGCGGTGGTAATCAGCCATTCTGTACAGATCGATTTGCTTTATCATACAATGGAGAAATATACAATTACCTTGAACTTCGTGAGGAATTGATATCACACGGGGCAGTCTTTACTTCACATAGTGACACAGAAGTTTTGCTGAAAACGATCGAAATTTTCGGTTTCGATGGAATAAAAAAGTTTAATGGCCAGTTTGCGTTTCTTTTATGGGACAAAAAAGAGAAAAAATTAATGGTTGGCAGAGACCGCTATGGCGTACGGCCTCTTTATGTTTTAAATAAAGACGGGACTTATTATTTTGCATCGGAAATGAAATCATTTGATCAGATCCCGGGATTTTGTCGTGAATATGATCATGAGCTGCTTTTGGAACATGGGCTATTGTGGAATACTCTCATTGATCAGACTGTGTGGAAAAATATCCGCTCGGTTGAGGGCGGAACTTATGAATTGTATGATTTACAAAGTGGTTATCAGAAAACACAGCGCTATTATTCTCTGGGCGAAAGCAGCTTTTCTATGCAGCCTCCGTCAACTATTGCCGAAGCGGAGGAACGGCTGCGATTTCTGCTTGAGAAATCTGTAAAGCTGCGTCTTCGCAGCGATGTTCCTGTAGGCGTCTATATAAGCGGTGGAATTGACTCATCTGTAATTGCCTCAATCACTTCATCGTTGCAGAAAGAACGGTTTAAAACTTTTTCAATTACGTTTTCAGATTCTCAGTATGATGAAAGTTCATATCAGAAAGAGATGATAGCAAGACTTGGTTCCGACCACGCGTTTGTAAATATTGACTATGAGACAGTACGGAATAATTTTTTAAATGCAGTATATCACATGGAGCGGCCGGTTTTCAGGACGGCACCCATACCGTTATATTTATTGTCGCAAATAGTAAATGATTCAGATATTAAAGTAGTGTTGACCGGGGAAGCGTCGGATGAGATTCTTTTCGGGTATGATTCATTTAAAGAACTTAAGTTAATTAACTTCTGGCAAAAACAGCCGAAGTCATCAATAAGGCCTCTGCTTATTAAAAAATTATATCCTCATCTGAAACATTATGCAGAATCAAAACAATTTGGTCTGCTTAAAACTTATTATGAGGATTTTATTGGCGGATGTGATGATGAGCTTGCTGCGAGTAATATTCGTGTTGCAAATAATTCTGTTATAGCAATGGCTCTTAACAGGGAGTACGGTGTCCGGTTTGATAAGGAAAAAATACTGAATCGTCTGAAAAAAATGGTTCCGGAAAAATACAGCGGTTTTTCTCCTTTACAGAAAAATCAATTTACAGAAATGAAAACATTGCTCTCCGGCTATCTGCTTTCTTCCCAGGGAGACCGTATGTCAATGGCACACAGTGTCGAGGGACGATACCCGTTTCTTGATCATGAATTGATTGAGGAGGTGTTTTCATGGCCTGATTCATTCAAGTTATTCGGTTTCGAACAGAAACATGTTCTTCGCCGGGCATACAGGGATCTCATACCGGAATCAATTATCAATCGTCCAAAATTACCTTATCAGGCGCCTGATGTAAAATCATTTGTAAATCATAATGGTTTAGAAAGTCAGGCCAGAGATTTTTTATCTGAAAATATGGTAAGAGAATATGGTATTTTTGATCAGAAATTTGTCGGGAGATTTGTCAGGAAGTGGAGTGAGGGCCCCAAAGAACAGATAGGATACAGGGATAATATGCTGCTCACTTTTATGCTGTCGGCTCAGATGGCTCTATATTGGGCAAAAAATCCGCAAGAACACAAATTGACAGAAAAAAACATGGTGGTTGATATTACGGAGTAAATACCGTGATTGGAGGAAATATGGAAGATGATTTGATGATTCAGGAAAGATTAGTACAATTTGTATGCCGCAATTACATTGTTGACAAAGAGGATATTATTCTTGATCAGTCGCTGGTTGATCAGGGTATTATTGATTCCTTCGGACTGGTTGAGATATCAGGATTTATTCAGAGTGAATTTCAGATTATTGTCGCTGAAACTGAGATGAACCGGGCAAATTTCGGTTCTGTTCTTAAACTGGTTGATTTTGTTAAAAGAAAGAAGGCATCATGAAAAAAAGATGCTCACAATGTATACTTTCAGAGAATTTTCCGGGTATAACATTTGACGATCAGGGTGTTTGTTCTTTTTGCAGAGATAAATCTTTTCTTCAGACTGAAGAGGCTGCTATTTCAAAAGCAGTATTGCAGGTTGATGAACTGTTTGATAAAGTAAAGGCATCTGAAAGAACTTATGATGCTGTAATGCTTTACAGTGGCGGAAAGGACAGTACATATACATTATATCAGGCAGTAAAAAAGTACGGATTGAAAGTACTGTCGTTTACTCTTGATAATGGATATATTCCTGATCAGACTTTTTCAAATATAACAAAGATTACTGATCAGCTTGGCGTTGATAACATAATATTCAGACCATCAAACAATCATATGAAGTCTATTGTCAAGGCAAGCGCACTTTATCCGATTTATAACAAGAGAACACTTATGAGAATATCATCAGTGTGTAATTCCTGCATTTCCATGGTAAACCTGCAGTCACTCAGAATTGCACTTGAAAAGAATATACCGGTTATTCTTGCAGGTTTTACTTTAGGGCAGATACCTGTCAATTCAATCGTGTATAGAAACAACTATAATTTTCTTGAAGAAAGCAGATTGAAGAGTTTACAACTCCTAAGAGATCATACCGGGCAGTGGATTGATAACTATTTTATTCTGCCTGAAGAATTACAGAGAAATGTCACTGAGTGGCCGACAATGGTTAATTTACTGTGTCTTGAAAAAATTTCTGAGGATGAGATTATAAGGGAAATTTCCAAATTAGGCTGGACAGCTCCGGAAGATGTGGATGGCTGTTCATCTAATTGTCAACTTAATACATTTAATAATTATATTCATGATCAGGTATTTGGATACAATCCGTATGAACTTGAACTGAGTCAGATTATTCGTAAAGGACTTCTTGATCGCAGAACCGGTATTGAAAAAGTTGAGACTGTGATGCCTGATGTGTTTAAAAAAATTGCGGATGATCTTGAAATTTCAGATGATGAAATTATAACTGCTTCCAGACAATATAAAAAGTAACCATCAGAGTAAACATGACAGATAATCACATAACATCGTTTCAACAGCGTCAGTATTACTGGCTTCAGAATCTTGATCTTGAGAGTTCTGCATATACAGTTCCTTTATTATTTACTATTGAGGGTAGACCTGATATTTCAGCCCTCAGACAATCGTATTGCGATCTTGTCAATACATATGATGTTTTAAGGATGTCGTATCATCCTGACAAGGCCGGGCTTACTTGTATAATTGGAAACAATGTATCAATTGAGTTGCCTTTGTGCAAACTGTCAGATACCGGAAATGACAGTCTGATGAATGAAATAGTTGCTTTTTTTGACAGACCATTTGATATGAAAAATGGGCCGCTTATAAGGTCAATTCTTTTTCAGACAGAGAGTGACAGCTTTATCTGGTGTATCGCCATTCAACATAGTATTGCTGATTTAAGAACCAAGGAATTGATATGTCAATATATCGGGAATCGTTACAGGGAATTGAATTCTGGAAATCCTGATAGTGTCATTAAAGGCGTATCTATTGATGATTACATGAATTATGCACAAAAGCAGAATCAGTGGATTCTATCAGATGCAGCTTTTAAAATGAAAGAGTTCTGGAAAAAAACTCTTGATGGTTATCCTCAAAACATAACTTTGCCATTAGATTACAAACGTCCTGCAGTTCTTAAACTGCAGGGAACTGTTGAACAGATTTCCTTTGATTTAAATATGAGCAATAAAATCCGGGAGTTTTCAAAAGTAAACCAGGTTACACCGTTTCTTTGTCTGCTCACTTCATATTCGGTATTGCTTGCAAGATTAAGCTGTCAGGAAAAAATTGTTTTAGGTATTCCGTTTACAAACAGACGGGAAATTGAAAACAAGGATATTATCGGGTGTTTTGTAAACATTCTTCCGATACCAGTTGACTTAAAAGAAGATGTTACAATGGCGGAATGCATGAAAGCAATTCGTCAGACAATGCTTCTTGCGCATAGGAATCAGGAATTGCCGGCTGAAATAATTATTAATGAAGTAAAAAATGAACCAAATACTCTTGATCATAATCCAGTATATCAGGTAGGTTTTACATTTGAACCAATGTGTAGTTTATCACTCGACTCATGCAGTGTGTTGCAGCGCTATATTCATCATGGCGGAAGTCAACTTGACATGTTTGCCACGTTCTGGGAAGAAGATAATGAGATCAAGGGTGTTTTCGAGTATAATAATACGCTTTTTACGAAATCAACAGTTGAAAGATGGGCACATAGTTTTGAGTATCTGGTAAATAATTTTATAGAGTCTCCGGAGCTGCCTATACATAAAATATCTGTAACTACAACTGAAGAAAATGAAATGATTGATTCGTTTTCTGTAAACAACATGCAGTGTATTTCAGAAAACGAGTCGTTTATAGAGCTGTTTACAAGAAGTGTTCAGAAAAATTCATCAAAAACCGCAATACGTTTTAATGACAGAATTGTGACCTATTCCGAACTTGATATGATTTCAAATGCTGTTGCATCACATTTATCTATTGATGGAATCGGACCGGATCAGTTTGTCGGTGTTTATATGGAGCGTTCACCTGAAATGCTCGGAGCAATGATTGGTATTATGAAAGCAGGGGCGGCATATCTTCCGATTGACCCGGAATTTCCTCAGGAACGTATTAAGTTTATTGCTGAAGATTCAAGATTAATGCGTGTTGTTACATCTGAGAAGTTCAGAAACAGTGAGGCTTTCAGTTCTGATAAAATGATTGTAATTAACAATATAATGTTGACAAGTACAGTGGCTGTGCCAGCAGTGGTAAAGATTAGCGCAAATAGTGCAGCCTACATGATTTACACATCCGGATCGACCGGCAACCCTAAAGGTGTGATAATTACCAATGATAATCTGTCCAATTTTTTAATGAGCATGATCAATGAACCTGGAATTAAAAACAGTGATATCGTGATGGCAATTACTACTATTTCATTTGATATTCATGTGCTTGAGCTTCTTGTCCCTCTTGTTGCCGGGGCATCAATTGTCCTTGCTCCAAGGGAATGTGCAATTGATGGTTCTGCTCTTGTAAAATTGCTAAATGATAATAGCGTCACTGTCATGCAGGCAACTCCGACTACATGGAAAATGCTCTGCTCGGAAAAATGGAGCGGAAGCCCGGAACTCCTTATTCTCAGCGGCGGTGAATCATTATCAAATGAACTTGCAAAACAGCTGATCGCAAAATGTAAATCATTATATAACATGTATGGACCTACTGAAACTACAGTATGGTCAACTATACATAAAGTTACAGATGCTTCCGATCAGATACCTATAGGAAAGCCGATTGCCAATACAACCGTTGTTATAAAAGATGCATGGGGGAACAGAGCATCAATCGGATGCTGGGGTGAACTGTTGATTGGCGGCTCAGGAGTAACCCGTGGATATCATAACAGGGATGAATTAACAAAAGATAAGTTCAGGGTGGAAACTGCTCTTAATAACAAGCCTGACAGGTATTACGCAACCGGAGACATCTGCAGGATGCGTGCAGATGGTCTTCTGGAATGTGCAGGGCGGATTGATAATCAGGTTAAATACCGGGGGTATAGAATTGAACTGGAAGAGATCGAAAATGTGATTGAGAAATGTCCCGGAATTAAAAATGCGGCAGTTATTATTCATGGAGAAAAAAACGCTGCACTGCTTGTTGCATTTATTGTTATTGATAACAGCTGTAAGAATATAGAGACAGAAGAGATTAAAAAGTATATGTATCAGAAACTTCCTGATTACATGATACCCTCAAGGATTATTTCAATTGAAGCCATGCCGCTTACTCCAAACCGGAAAGTAGACAGAAAGGCATTACGAACAGTTGCTGTTTCATCTGAAGAAAAAAGGGCAGGATCTTTAAAATTGACTTGTGATAGTGTTACTGAAAAGAAGCTTGCAGAAATATGGACTGAAAAACTGAAGCTTGACATAACAGAAACAAACGTCAATTTTTTTGATGCGGGTGGGAATTCAATGCTTTTGCTTCTGTATAGAGAATGCATTTTTACAGAAATGAAAGTCGATATACCAACGACATTCCTTCTTCAATATGCAACAATCAGGTCTCTGGCTGATTATCTTGACTCCAGGCAAAAAACAGATACACTTCAGGAAAAAAGAGAAAGAGTACTGAATCAGAAAAGGGCAATGAAATCAGTCGCAAGACGAATGCCTTGATTGTTTAAGTTTGTGTATGTGTAAAGTAATAATCAGAATGCAGCTTGTGTAAATTTGAACAGATATGAAAAAAGTTCTGCCAATACTAATTTTAATTTTTTGTATACTCGTTTTTTTAATGTCAGCCTCGCGTAAAACTGCAGGAAATGTATTAAAAAATTATCTGACGTCTATCGATACGCTTCCTGAAAAGCCCGCAGATGCAATTTACATTATGGGTGGTTCTACTATCAGCACATACAGACATCAGAAAAAAGCATCAAAAATGTATAAAAACGGGCTTGCCAGACATATTCTTATATATCAGAATGTTTTAAAAGATGAATATGATACGATTTTCAAACGCAATCTCAATAACAATGAGTGGACGATTCGTCATTTGATAAACAGCGGTATACCTGATTCAGTGATTTTTATAATTCCGGTAAAGAAGAGATTTTTCGGTACACTTTCAGAAGGACATGATTGTTCAGAGTACTTCAAATCAAAGAATTACCGTTCTGTTATTTTATTATCTTCCCCGTGTCATAGCAGACGTGTTGCACTGAGCTTCAGAGCGTATCTTGCGTCAAGTGAAATCCGGATATATATTCAGGGCTCTGATGATCCGTTTGCTTTCAGTGAGCTCGTTTATGAAACAATTAAAGTGCAGATTTACAGAATAATTATTGGCGTTTTTATGAGGTAATGAAGTTTAGTGCTTTACTTAATTACAACATCCCGGATCACCTGAATAATTCTTAGAATGTCATTGATATTAGCCATTGAATGGCATGGAAGAGTTAAAAGCATCTTAGCCGCTTTTTCTGCATTACCGAAACTATTATTCATGTGCCCAATCTGTGGAAGTGAACTGATTGCGTCCGGATAAGTTCCTGCTATACCAAGCCCTTCGCGGTCGCTTATATTCAGTAAACGTTCAACATCAGAGCTGTCTGTAAATAAAACAGGAAATCTGATACATGAAAGAGACGAAACATCATATTTGCTGCAAATTACTTTTATTGTGTCAATTCCTGATAACTGATCTGAATACATCATAAGGCGTTTTGAACGCTCTGCTGAGAGCGATTCGATTTTTGATTCCAGGTTTTTTGCAAGTCCAGCCTGAAAACCGCTGAATTTAAAAATAGGGAAAGCAGAATCAAAAACTGTTTCACCAAGTTTTAAAAATGGAATCATTCTGGGCAGCCAGAACAGATATGGATTAATAAGAATTGTCAATGCAATGCTTTCAACAATCAGTTTTGTTATATTGACTAAAGGGTAACTGCTGGTAGAGTCGAGCTGCTCTTTAACAAGCCCGGCAATTTTATCTGAATCAGTAATTATTACTCCACCCTCACCGGCTGAAACTGCCTTACCACGTGCAAAACTGAAAATTCCGATATCCCCATCTGTTCCCAGGAACTTTCCATTATAGTTGCAGCCCATAGCCTGTGCAGCATCTTCAATAATAGTAATATCCCTGTCGATTATAATTTTCCGGATAAGAGTCATATCTTCAGGGAGACCAAAAAGATGTGTTGGCATGACTGCAAGTATCTTGCTGCTGTCAAGAAGGATCTCTTCAAGAGCTTCTTTATTTAATTGAAGTGTCTCTATGTCAATTTCACATGGACGGACAGTTAGGCCGGCCCTTATAATAGATGAAGGAACAGAATAACAGTCAAATGCAGGAATTACTACTTCATTGCGCCCTGGATGCTGTATTGAAAGTGCCTTAAGGCTCATGGTGATTGCAGCTTTACCTGATGACAGGAAAAAAGCATGTTTTTTATTAAATTTATTACATACTGATTTTTGCAGCAATGTCAGATATTTGTCTGGATTTATCAGGCCGCTTATGCCGTTAATCAGGTCTTTTAATGAAAGTGGTGCAGCTGCAGGAGGTAGTGTTTTTCCAATTCTCATAATAATTCCTGATTAAAAAGTATCCTTTCGGAAATAAAATCAAACATTGTGATTGATAAAAAGAAAATGCCAAATGTCAGTACAGATAGTTAATTGTCATCCTATTGTAAATGATCAATTGTACTGAGAATTTTTCCGATTAATGGTTTAATGTTATCGGAAACTGACCTGTCTGAAAGATTGTCCCCGGGAAGTGTAAAGATTATTATTGATGCTGAAGTGCTTCTTCTGAGCAGGGCATCAAAGACTGTATATATTTTTGTAAACATTGGTTTATCAGTAATGCGTCTGTTTGTATAATATGCCACGAGGTAGACAGTACCGGTCTCTATATTGCGATTTTGACAGACAGAGAGATAATATGGCGGGTAATTACCGGTTTTTATTAATAGATTGCCGGTGTGTTTAAGAAACTGGTCATAGCGGCTGCCTGCAACTTCCCGGCCCTGTGTCTGTTGTGAATACCAACCGATATAAAGATTGATCTGTAATCCGGCAGCATTATTAAATGCAATACTGAATTCATTGTCAGCAGACGGGAAGCTGTCAATGACAGGTATTGAATTTGTAAAATGGGGTGTCCATTCACTGCTGACAGAAGAAAGAGTTGAAAAATCAGGTGCTTTTAGATCAGTCCTGATTTTCCATAAAGAGATAAAAAGAAAGCCGCAAAAAAGAATTGCTGATAAAATAATAATCTGATTTCTGGAAATTTTGAAATAATTAAATAGATGTTTGTCTCCAGTTTTTACTGTTTTGTCAGATAATGTGCTGCCTGTAAATTTTGAAAGTACTGCTGAAAGAAGAAATATGAATGCAAGACCGATAAAGAATCCTGATCCGGTAACAAAGATATTATTTGGTCCATGTGTAAAAATGTGTCGATTATAGTTGAATATTATAATAATTAATACGCGTAAACTGTTTGAAAAAAGTGCAACCGGAAATGCGGCTATAATAAGTAAACCGATAGCCCATTTTTTTCTTTGAGAGAGAAATGCAAGTGGGAGGGTGATCGCAGTTAGTGATATAAGGTGATTTATTCCACTGCACTCATCTGCTACATTAAGAACCATATAAGGAAGGCGGATATAGGTTTCGGATAAAAGGATAGAAAAACCAAGCAGCTTTGCAAATAATGTTGCTAATAATGCAGAAACATCTCGAAATAATGGAGTTAAATGATCAAATAATCCTTCAGTGCCTGATGATATAAAAAGCAGATATAAAAGAGGCCACAGTAATTTTTTTAAAAGACCGAATCCACCAATGCATATAGTCAATCCCCATAGAGCAATGACTATTGAAATTTCAGAAATTACCAGTGTAGAGGTTACATTTCCTGCAAATAGAATGAAAATACCTGCAATTATAAATATGGCTCCGGCAGATAGATTTGATTTTAATTCTTCGCAGAAAATGCTTCTTCTATTGACCCAGATTATATAACCTGAGATTAATGGTATAAAGAGATGCCACGTTATACCATGAAGTAGAACCGCTTTAATGCCGGGATAAAATGTTAGTAAAAAAAGGATAAAAATAAATGATAAATAGATAATTGCGTGTCTGGGAGAAGTGTGCTTATATGCTGATTCAGGCATTATTCCTCAATCTGTTCTGCTATAGGTGGATATGGCGTCGTAATTTTGGTCCAACTATCTTTGTAACAATAATAGGGGTTTTTTGCCAGATTTTAATAAATCGCTCTTTTTTGTTTTCAGAATCTTCCTCAGATTCATTAATTTTCTCTTTTGAACATGTATACCAGAAAAGCTGTTCCGGCAGAGCACCCCACTGTTCTTTAAATTTGAAGGTTCCTTCACCAGGTGTAGATCTTCCAAAATCAAATGATCTGTATTTATTGTTTACAGCATAGCTTAGCATTTCCCAGTAAAGCAGCATGTTTGGTGCAATTTTTTGAAAAGTGCGTTTAAATGATGCCCAGGGGTTTACAAGAAAGCCATTAAATCCACTTACCATTGAACAGGCTGCAGGAATGTTGTTATGATATATGACAAATATGCGTGTATGCTCAGGATCGGATAGAAGCATCCGTTTCATAAGTGTTTTTGTGTGCACAGGTGATCCGAGATCTCTCATATTGTGGACAAATACATCATAGAAATCATCAAGTAATTCAACACCGCCGCACTTTGATATGCAACCCTCTTTCTGGGGCTTTCTTATCTGACTTCTGAGTTTAGCGGAAAATGAGTTGAAAAGTGCATCTGTTGAATCAGGGAGTGACAATCTCATTCTGACTTTTGATTTCTTTACTCCAATATAAAAACTTTTTGATTCATCAAAATTTGAATTTAAATATGCCTGTTCTGAAGTCTGTCGCAGTTCGATATTATGACATTTTAGTTTTTCTGATAATTCAAATGCATTATGCAGAAGATCTTTTGCGATAGAATCATTATTTGCAAGAATTCCTCCATAATCACAAAATGGTAAAGAAACAAGATCTTTACCAAATAGTAAACTGTTAATAAAAAACAGAGGAAGTACTCCGGTAATTTTTTCCTCTGAATCAGTTGCAATCAGATAATAGGGCCTGTGATTATATGTTTTTTGAATAACATCTCTGAAGAACAACTGATGATAAATGCTTGCCTGAGGATTAGTGAGAAGATAGCTGTCCCACATTTCAGGAGTTTTGAATTCGTCAAGAAGTTGTATTTTGTTCATATTTGATCAGGTATCACTATGTGATGGTTTTCTACGACTATGAAGATAATAGCTGTAGTATCTTGACGGAACGGTATTTTCACCCATATTCAGAACAACTCCAAGTACTTTTTCATGAATCATTGGATAATCTTTAGTAATAATTTTCTTCAGATTGACGACATTTGTCTGCCCGGCTTTTATTACAAGTACATACTTTGATGCGAGATTGCTAAGCGCAGCTGCGTCAGCGGCTACTGCCACAGGCGGGGAGTCAAAGATTATAAAGAAAGCATCATTTATAAGACGTTGTTTAAGTGCTGCCAAAGCTTGAGAACGGAGAAGACGTTGCGGATTATCATCAGTAGTACCTGATGGAATTATCCAGAGATTTTGAATAGATGTGGGTAACATTGGAATTTGAACCGGTTGTGCATATTGCTGATTTGCTGCAATACTGACATTGATCAAATATTCAGAAAGTCCCGGGTTTTTATTGACTGAAAGAATCTTGTGTGCTACACCTCTTCTGAGGTCACAATCTATTAAAACAGTTTTAACTCCTTGTTGAGCCATAGAGATCGCAATGTTTGCGGCAACAGTAGATTTACCCTCATCCATTTCAAAGCTTGTGACAACAAAACTATGATCATGCGACTGGTAATAATCGAGCAGTATTTTTGTTGCGAGTGATCTGAAATTTTCAACAACACTTGGAGGTTGAATCCCTGGATTAGTAATCAGAATTTCCTGAACAAGGCTTTTTGCCGATGAATTTTTTTCAGGCGGCAGCTTTTTTGAGGAAGGAAGTTTAATGACAGGAATTGTTTCCAGAAAACGATATGGCAACATTCTTGTCAATGATTGCTCGGAACGGACTGTTTTATCAACAAAATCCAGTGCAATTGCCGGGCCGAATGCGAAAAAGAGTATTGCAATAGCAATTATACCGGCACTTTTTGCGTACTGTAAGAATAGAGATGGTGCAATAGGTTGAACGGCATACTCCATAATATAAACATCTCCACCGCGAACAGTTTCTGCGACCTTGGCTTCATTATAACGCGCCAGTAATTTTGAATATATCTCAGCATCAATATCCTGTTTTTTCTGCAATTCAGCAAGCTGTAATTCCTGGCTTGGCAACCCCTGAAGTTTAGATGTAACCTTTTGAATTGAGTAGTTACGATCAACCAGTGCTTTTTTGAGCTGATTGATATATGCATCAATGGCTTGAATGGTACGTGAGTTAAGTGATGCAAATTTGCCTTCAATTTCTGCAAAAATCGGATGTGATTTTGAATAGTTTTGAAGTGCTGATTCTTTTTCAGCGGTATATTGTGCAAGGTTTGCCTGCAGTGATGGTGCTGCGAGGCTGCCGTGTGTTTGAAGAAACACAATCATTTCACTAATTACCTGTGATTTTTCATCTGCAGGTGCGGCTCCATAATTTGATTTCAAATTCTGGAGCTCATCAATAAGGTTGGTGGACTCAAAAGAGCCGGTTTCAAGAGAGATCAGTTCTGACATAGTCTGCTGGGTACTTTGACTTAATCCGACAGATGGATTTTTGGCCAGAAAGTTTCGAAGTTCAGCTTTGGATTGTGATTGCTGAATTTCGGCGATTGAAAGTTGTTTTTCAAGCTCAGTAATGGCTTCCTGCATCATTCTTTTTCTGGAAGTCAGATTGTTTTCAATAAACAGGTCAACAATAGTGTTTACTGTCTGTGTTACAAGCGGATAGTCAGTTCCTTCAAGAGTGACGCTGAAAAAAAATTGCTGTTCACGTATATTGGGGCTTGTAACTTTCATTTTGCCGATTGTTCTGTCTATCGCATATCTCAGAGGAACAATTGAAAAGTTGAAATCGTGAGGGTTTTTTAAAAAGGAATCATTGAATTTCAGAAAAATACCGGGCATTAAAAGTCTGTCAAGGGAGGAAAGATTACCACTTTCCACAACTTTGTTTTTTGCATTCAGATTTTTATTTGTAAATAGTATTTTATATGTGTTTCTATTTTCTTTGTCAATTTCAAAATTGAATGAGCCAAATGGTGCTGTAGAGTCTACCTCTACAGAATCAAACAGTTCATATCTTGAGTGCTCATCTATAGCTAACTGTAAAGACAGTTTTTTTACTATATCCTGAATAAACGCTCTGTTAAGTAACAGCCGCTCTTTGTTTACACTGCTGCCCCCGAAATCATCAGAACCTTTTGATTTGGGAGTGTCAATACCTATAAATGCAGTTGCAGGCATAGGCGGATATTTCAGAAATCCTAAATGTAAAACAGCAAAAACTGCAATAGCACCGGCAATTGGTCCTGAAATTAATGCATACCATTTCCATTTCCATAATAACTTAACATAATGGAAAAAATAGTATTTAAAATCAATCTCTTTTAAAGACGTCTGTTCCTGCTGAAATGGATTATTATTCATCTGTTACAATCTTGTATGTTTGATATGCTGTTAGTGCTGCTGTAAAAGCTGTCAGGGAAAAAGACAAAATTGGAATTACATCCTGTCTGAAAGATTCCCAGAACAACAATTTGGGTTTTGATGTCACGCACAACTGATCTCCCGATTTAAAGCCCATTGATGAGAGGGAAGTCCCTTTTTGAAAATCGGTTATTATATTATTGGATACAACTGAACCATCACGTTCCCATCTGATTTTTTTCATACCGTCTTCCCGACTGACACCGCCTGCAAGCTGAATTGCTTCCCAGAGGCTGTTTCTGGATTCGACCCAGTAAAGACCGGGTCTGAAAAAACCACCAAAAAATGCTACTCTCATGTAGGATGTAACATTGATGTTTGGATATCTTAAATACTCTGAATACTCTTCTTTAAGAAGGTCAATAAATTCGCTTCGGGTTTTATTTCTTAAAGAAACAAGACCAAGTATCGGTAAATCAACACATCCATTCTGGTCAATCATGTAAAAACCATTTAAAAATAGCGCTGAGTCAGGGTAGACAGAAATTTTTATTGCATCACCGGAGAAAAAATAAGGTGATGGATACTGACATGTTAATTTTGATGAGTCAGTAGTGGAATCTGCCTGTATTACTTGTGAAATTTGAACAGGTGCAGCATCTGGTGTTGATATATTCGCTGCGATAGTCTGGTTTTGCAATGAACCGGAAGTATCAGCATGTGTATCACTTTGAGCAGATACTATCGAAATCATTATTAGCGCTGTTATTAATAGTACTCTGATTTTTTGTAACATTGCAATTTCCTATAAGTTATTGAAAAGTGAAACTACTAAAAATAATTCAATGTTGCCTGAAAGTAAAATCTAACATGAGCGGTAGTAACGAATTCTTTTTTTATTTGATTCAAGATTCATTTCTTTTAGAATTTTGAGCAGATTCAGTGAACTTATTTTTTCAGATCCAAAAGCACCCGACTCTAAAATTTTTTTGATTTTCCCGAAACTGCAAGGCCCGTTCTGAGAAATAATTGTATGTATTTTGTCTTCAATTGTAAAAACAATTGTATTCGAATACTGATTGTTACCGGAAATATCAGTCATATTTTCGAATTTCCCATCACCAAAAATGCCATAATGATTTAAGTATGGATCATTTTGATTCGATTTTCCACTGTTATTTTCAGTTTTTGCATTTCCTTCTTCCTGCAGGACGTCATCAATTGCTATACTTGCAGTAGGCATATTTATAAGTTTATCTTTATCATTTGGAGAGAAGTCAACTCCCATGGAATCATCAATGGTCACAGCGATATTTTGTTCGCCGATTGAATAATCGGTGCTCATTGAATCATCAATCTGAATTTTATTTAGATAAACGAAATCAGGGTTCGAAAGAGTTGCCTTTGATTCCAGTTTGAAGAATTCTTTTATATCGACCGGTTTGTTTGTGTACAGCGGATTATCACTGAGGTACTCAGGAAAGTATGCAATTTTCTCATGTTCCTGTGCAAGATTTTGAATTACCGTTAAACATACATCGACAGACTCGCAGTGGCATATGTCAAGTTTGTGAAAATCTGTTGTATCAGAGAGTACATCGGACCTGATTCCTGAAAAAAGAACAATCCCATTCAGTTTTCGTAATTTCGCGGCTTTAGATGAAAAATAATTCCAGACTTCTTTTTCGATGGCAGTTACTTCAGAGAGATCAAAAACTATAAAAGGCAGATTTTTTGATGTGCAGATTTTGAACGTATTATGTAAAATCAGACAATTGGATTCAACCATATTTCCTGAACAATGAAATACAATTATTGTCGGCAATCTGTCTTTAAGTAAAGAGTAATGTATCTGAAACCGCGAGTCGTCTTTTGTTGGAAATGATTGATTTACAATGACTGCAGTCTGTTCTGCCGACATGTCGATAATCGCATCCGGCAGAAGAGATGAAATATCAATCTCATCAGTCTGATCATCAGCCGGCCCTTCTGACATGTCTATTTCAACAGTAAGATCATCACTTTGAGATTCAGCTGTTAAATTTTCATTAGTTGATACAGGTTCGATATGTTCTTCTTCAGCTTGATTGGCCATCAAAATTACCACCGTTTTTTGGTTGAGCGATTGCTGTTAATGAAACAGCATCAGGCTTATTGTATAAAAATTAATTTTAGGACACAATGATTCCAAGTAATATCAGTGTAATATGTAATGATATCATTCCGGATTTAGAAAAGAAATCTGACAAAGATAGTTCAGAATTAATTCCATAAACCGGGTGTGTGTTTAGTAATTGTTATATGTTTATGTTTGATAACCACTTGTATTTGTATGGCAAATGAAATATACTATAAAAGCTGTGCATCAGTACCGGGGCAGGTTTACCTTAAGGAATATTTCAGTTGACAAACTGCAAATAGTCAAGGAATTATGTGATGAATTACAGACAATTGTTTTATAAGATCAATGTGTTATGGCTGTTTCTTTATTTTCTAACCTCTGCATCAGAGTGTGACAACAGTAAAATATATATTCCTGATGCTTTACAACCCTGGAAACAGTGGGTGCTGGATAAACATCCTAAATTATCATGCCCGCGCATTTTTAATGATTCATCACAGGTACAATGTGTCTGGCAGTCGAAATTAAATTTACAGATAAGTGAAAGAAGTGCAGAGTTCACGATCAGTGTAAAAGTGTTTGCAGATGATATTGTTGAGCTGCCCGGAGACAGTGTGTTCTGGCCTTATGATGTAATGGCAAATGGTAAAGCTGCGGCAGTAACTCAAAGAAATGGCATTCCGTCAATTGAATTAACAGACGGCTTGTGGAAGATCACAGGTTCACTTAATTGGGAAAACAGACCGAATTCAATCAGAATTCCCGGAAGTACTGCGCTTGTTAATGTTCTGTATGAAAATAAATTGGTTACAAACCTCAGTCTTGATAAGGATGGAATGCTCTGGTTCAAAGGGTTCACGGACACTATAGATCCCGATAGTGTTACAACAGATAATATCAATGTAAAAGTTTACAGAAAAGTAGTAGACGCAGTACCGCTTTATATGGTGACTATTCTAAAACTCGAAGTTTCAGGAAAAGACCGTGAAATGCACCTTGGACGTTTTTTGCCCCGGAACAGTATTCCTGTATATCTGCACAGCCCGCTTCCTGCGACAATTGAGAATGACGGCAATATAAGGGTACAGGTGAAATCAGGCACATGGATCATTGAAATGAAAAGCCGCTTCAGTAATAATATTAATTCATTTAAAATGGAACGTAAAACTCGTGAGTGGCCTGCTCAGGAAATATGGTCATTTGTTGCAGATCATCGTCTGAGAACTGTTTCAATAAGGGGTGTCGCGGCTATTGACCCCGGACAGACAGGAATTCCCCAGGAGTGGTCACAACTTCAGACTTACCTTGTCGGCAATGAAGAATATTTTGAGATTATTCAGGAACACAGGGGCGATTTTTCACCTGATCCAAATGCATTGAATCTTGAACGAAAGGTGTGGCTTGACTTTAAGGGGAAAACATTTACAATAAAGGATCATATTACAGGAAATGCATCACGTTCAGGAAGATTGTCGATGGAAAACAGCTATACTCTTGGAAGTGTTTCTCTGAGCGGTGTTCCTCAACTTGTTACAACTGTTGATAAAACAAGCCCGGGAATTGAATATCGTCAGGGTACAATTGATCTTGAATGTCTCAGTACAGTTGCAAAAAACAGAATGATTACTCCTGGATGGAATCATGATTTTTCATCAGTAAATACAGAACTGCATATACCGCCGGGCTGGTCTCTTTTACATTTGTCAGGTGCAGATTTTGTAAGAAATTCATGGATCTCAAAATGGACTGTCTGGGACCTTTTTCTTCTGCTGATACTTGTAATAACTGTTGCAAAATTATTTTCTGTCAAATGGGGAGTTCTCGCGGCAATCGTCTTTGCAATTACTTTTCATGAATCAGGGGCTCCGCTTTTTCTGTGGCTTAATTTACTGGCTGCAATTGCACTTGTAAGAGTGATGCCTGAAAGTAAAGTAAAAAAAATACTCGCTTTTTATACAATGCTCTCATTTGTTGCAATATGCTGTATAAGTATAACGTTTGCAGTTTTTCAGCTCAGACAGGCACTCTATCCTCAGCTGAAACGGGGGGGGGAGCAGGTTGGGCAGTTTAATAATGGCAGTATGGATTATTTTGATAAATATGAGGATGTAAACGGGCAGCCTGCAGTGTTGAGCAGTAAAGCACAGGTACAAGAAAGAGTTGCTAAATTCTCTTATGCGGGCCGCGAGAATACAATGTCGCAGAATCTTGATATTTATGACGCAAGTGCGAAAATACAGACTGGTCCCGGGGAGCCATCATGGAGCTGGAACTTAATTACTTTCGGGTGGAGTGGTCCTGTTGAAATAAATCAGAAAATCAGATTGTATCTGCTTCCTCCGGCTGCTAATAGCATATTGTCAATATTACGTGTCATAGGATTGCTCTGTCTTCTATTCTGGCTTGCTAAAGGTATATTCATGCGCAAAACCGCGAAAACAGTAAAATCATCAATGGCTGCAAAAAGTGGAAGTCTGTTTTCAATTTTCTTTATTGCTATGATTCTTCCTGCAAATCTTCAGGCGGAAATACCGACAGACGAATTACTCAATGAACTTGAAAACAGATTGACTAAGAACAATACCTGCGGATCTGAGAGTGTTTCCATACAAAAAGGCATAATAAAAGCTGATAATGAAACTGCAACAATTGAACTGTATGTGGATGTCACGGGAAATGTGGCTTGTCAATTGCCTGGAAATCGTCACAGCTGGTTTGCAGATAAGATAACTTTGAATGGTGAGGACAATATTGCGGCCCTTATGGGTACTGAAAATGGCGGAATTGCTGCTGTTATTCCCTCCGGACATAATAAGGTTGTGATGAGCGGGAAAATAAGTGCTTCCAGAAACGAAATTCAATTTCCTGTGGCTGTACATAATATCAGTGCAGTATCAGATAAATGGACTATTTCAGGAATTGTTGGCGGTAAAGTACCGGGAGGGGTTGTCAAATTTGAAAAAATAGACAAAAAAGTAATCCCTGCCGCTTCACAAAACAGTAGTATGCTCTCAGACAGGGTGTTACCATTTGTTGAGGTATCACGAAAAATAAATATTGACAAAGAGTGGACGGTCAAAACTGTTGTCCGTAGAATTGCTCCGGAAAGCGATCCGATAAGTTTAAGAATTCCGCTAATTCAGAATGAGTCAGTCATATCATCCGCGATCAGTGATCCTATTGGATATATTACGGTTTACATGACCCGGGACCAGTCTGAGTTTTCCTGGAATTCAACACTTAAAATGACATCTGAAATAATCCTTGAGGTTCCGCAGCAGGATAACTGGGTTGAAATATGGAGTCTGGATCAATCTCCGAGATGGCATGTTGAGACGTCCGGAATTATACAGATCAAGCAGGACGCTGATGTAAACATATCACAGCAGGTATGGTATCCCCTTCCGGGAGAAAAGGTCATTTTGAAAATTCAGAGTCCTGAGCCTGTAGCAGGATCAACTATGACAATTCAGAATGTCAAAGTACACTGCAACCCCGGAAGAAAGAAAAGCAACAATTCATTGGTGATGACTGTTTTGTCAAGTCAGGCAGATCGTCTGCAGATTCGTCTGCAGTCCGAGTCACTGCTTGACGGTGTGAGTGTTGACGGGGTTTCGCAGATTGTATCTCTTAATAATGATAAGCTAAGTATCCAGATTCATCCAGGCAAACAGAGAATAGTTGTAAACTGGAAAACAAAAAATGATCTCCGTTTTATTACAAGAACTCCTTTTATCGAGTCTGGTACCGGCAGTACCAATATGGAAATTGAGTGCGACATACCGCAGGACCGGTGGCTTCTTTTTACCGGCGGACCTGTTGTCGGACCGGCCCTTCTTTTCTGGCCGATGCTTGCGCTGCTTCTCCTGATTTCTATCGGGCTTGGGAAAATAGGGTCACTTCCTCTTAGGTGGTATCATTGGTTTTTACTCTCTGCCGGAATGAGCACGGTTGACAATGTCGGAGGAGTAGCAGTTGTACTGTGGTTTCTTTTATTTAATGCAAGAAAGAAAATAAGTATTGAAAACAGGAGTTTCAACAGATGGCAGATCTGCTGCATACTGTTGACAATTGCAGCAGCCGGTTCTATTGTTGTGACAATTCCTCTTGGGTTGCTGAATACCCCTGATATGCAGATTTCAGGTAATTACTCAACAGGCTATTTACTGAAATGGTTTGAAGATATCAGTCTTAATGTTCTGCCGCAGGGATGGTTTATTTCAATTCCAGTATGGATATACCGGATGCTTATGCTCATCTGGTCTTTGTGGGCTGCACTGTGTCTGACAAAATGGGCGGTATGGGGTTGGAATGCATTCAGTACAAATGGATTATGGAAAAAAAGTACCGGAAAAATTATTACAAAAAAGTAATTTTGAAACAAGGGTTAAAATTATCTGAAAACAAATGTAAGTGTAAATGAGACTGCTGTACAGGCTAAAGCCGAGTATAAAGCAGTCTCATAATTTTGTGCTTTTTTAAAAGTTTTCTGGAATTTATCAGGATCGTTTTTTGTCTCATTTTCACCATAATCCTGATATTTTGAATAGTAGTACTGTTCTCCGACAAAACACACTGCAGATGTCAATGCGAAAATAATAGTTGGATACAGAAATTTTGAATTATAGAACTGTTTTTTTTTCAATTCAAGGAAATAGGTGTGGATGCCCGGATTGTCAATGCTTACCTTTTTTTGAAACTGCTCGTACCCGTCAACTTTACTTCTGATTGTCAGATCTCCTACAGGGATGATCCATTCAAGCGGAGTCTTTCCTTCAAGACCGGAAGTTGTCAGAATTGTAATGCCGCCCGGATTGGATTGAATTCTTAAATGACAAACGTACTGGGTTCTGATATTTTCAGAGATTTTTTTTATCAGGGCAGATTGAATTGTCTCAAGCTCATCAGGTTGATAATTGATGGAAATCAGCGGGTGTTCAATCCCTGGTTTTAAATTGCGGGATACAAGATCCTCGACACGCAACAGACCGATAATGAGTCTCTGATTGATTGTCAGATCAGAATCTGTCTCGCTCTGCGTTGTCAGATACAGGGCAAGTTCATCCCTGCGGGTTGTGTCTTGGCTGATTAATGAATCAAAAGGTGTGAGACAGAAACCGATCTCGGTCAGCGATTTTTCAAGGTCACAGAAAAAATTATAGGAAAAATTTGACGGAAGCTGCTGCTTTAATGAGGGATTGAGAAGAAAATGGATCGACTGGGAACCCGCTTTGCAGGCTGCACCAATATTAATTGCTGTAAAAAAGAGAATGATACCTGCGGCTATAAAAGTAAGATTTTTTTTTTGCATGATCTGAAATATACAAATGTTTTTCTGATATTTCCACACCGGCATAATGAAGTTTATGGTTGCAATAAAATTTGTCGCTAAAAACAGCTTTTGTGCTATAATACATGTATGTGTAGGTTATTTTGTAAAACTTAAAAAGAAATTGAGATATCTATTATCAGGTAAGTTGCCTTTATATTTAATGCGATTGTATTTTGGGACTATCTATGAGAAAAAAAACAAAATATCTGATATACAGAAGCTGTCTGCTTCTATTGATTCTTAATTTATTCTGTATTGTTCGTAATAATCCGTGGGATCCTGTTAACGGGTGTCCTGATGCACTGAAAGCTGATTATCGTAAACAATTTGAATCTGATATAAAAAGGTTTACTGATAATATTCTTGATATTTCAAAAAAGTATGATCTGCATATTTCTGAGTTTTCATCAAATAAACTTTTTGCGGAAAAAGTGTTTCTTAAAAATGACTCTTTATTGAAACTCAATTCATCAATTCAGGCATTTAATGATTCAATCGAAAATTATAATAAAACCTGCACCAGTTCTGTTTTTGCATTAAAAAAGCTATTTACGGTTCTTGATACTGTCGATTTTTTTCTGCCTGACAGTATCGGCAGTTTAAATGAGCTTGCTAAATTAGATTCACTTGAGATTGTTGCTGCAATTGCGAAAGGAAATGATTACTGTCAGCCTTTTGGTATTTACAGCAGGGCGCAGATCGATTCAATACTTGCACCGGCTGAATTATTTTCGAAAAAACGTGATTCCATGGCTGTAATTTTAAATAAATATTACATACCCTTTACTGATACTAATGCGGCAATTCAGAAGTTCAATCAGGTGCAGATAGCCCTTAACAAGGAAATAATTGCTTATAACGATTCAATAAGAAAAATTGAAGTTTATATAAAAAATGATCTGATTAATAATATTGATACACTGATTAAACGGATTGATTCAATAAAGTCTGGCGACACATTGTATCTTGGAGCCGGATATTTTAGAAACAGTCAGCTTGTTTTTAAGAAAAAAGCAGATAAAACTGATCCGATAGTAATTTTCGGATCACCTGCAATGAACACATTCCTTGACTCAATGAATATAATTGTTTCTGAATGCAGCGGAATACACTTTGTAAATCTTGTATTTCAAAATGCATACAGGGGCGGGAGCGGCTGCGGTATAAAAATTGAAGCCAACAGTCAGGATATCCGTTTTACTGATTGTATTTTCAGAAATAATCCTCTTTATGGAGTTGAGGCTGCCGCAAGCTCACTTCATATGGAAAACTGCATTGTTACAGATAATAGGATGGGCGGAATTAAAATTGTAGGCGGTCAGTTACTGGAAAGTACACTGCTTGGGATAAATCTGCTTATAACAAATAATGGTGATTTCGGAATATATTCCACTACTGCGGCTATAACACTTTATCAATCGACAATTTCAGATAATGCAGCCGACGGAGTGTTTCTGAATGTGCCGCGCAAACAATCAAGTTTCAATCTGACAATATTCAGTTATAACGGCAGATCAGGTATCGCGCATGATTTTACAGAGGAAATTAACGGAACAGTACTGATGTGGAATTGTGATTTTTATCAGAATGCCTATGTTGATATTGATATTGTTGATAAATTTTTTGCAAGCAGCAAAGATCAGCTGAGATATGATGATCCTGCATTTGTAAATAGAGCCGCAGGAGACTACAGGGTTTCAGATACGGGCAGCATTTACAATCTGAATATTGGTTACAAGTATAAGGAGTAGGCCTGTGCTGCTTCTCAGTTATAAACAATACATCTTGAATATTTAAATGTGTAATGGTGTTTAACTGTCAATTGAAAAATGTGTATAAGTAAATATAGTCAGGGTGGAATATGAAACGTATAGGTCCTCATGTCAGTACATCCGGAGGGGTATTCAACGCTCCTCTGAATGCAAAACTTCTGAATGCAACAGCATTCGGGATGTTTACAAAAAATCAGCGTCAATGGGTTTCGTCGCCATATAGTAAAGATACAACAGACCTGTTCAGGTCTAATTGTAAACAATCAGTATATGATCCGCGATACATTCTCGCGCATGACAGCTACCTTATTAATGTCGGAAATGCCGCACCTGAAATGTACCGGAAGTCTTTTGATGCAATGGTTGATGAGTTGACCAGGTGCAGTCAGCTTGGGCTTCTTTACCTTAATATGCATCCGGGGAGTCATCTTGGAGTGATAAGCGAGGAAGAGTGCCTTGACAAAATCGCAAAGGCAGTCAATGATGCACTGTCCGTCACAAAGGGTGTTTCTGTGGTGCTTGAGACCACTGCAGGTCAGGGTTCAAATGTCGGATACAGCTTTGAACAGCTTGCACATATAATCAAACTTGTTGATGACAAAAAAAGAATAGGTGTTTGCATTGATACATGCCACATTTTTGCTGCCGGATATGATATTCGCACTGAGTCAACATATAACGCGACCATGGAAAACTTTGAAAAAGTCATTGGTTTTGGCTATCTCAGAGGAATGCATATCAATGATTCAAAGGGAAAACTGAACAGCCGCCTTGATCGTCATCACAGCATAGGTCAGGGAGAGCTTGGACTTGAACCGTTTAAAATGATTATGAATGACCCGAGGATGGATGAAATTCCGCTGATACTTGAAACTATTGATGAGAGTCTGTGGCCAAAGGAAATTGAGCTCCTTTATTCTTTCGTAAAATAAGCATGACAAAAATCACTTCTAAAGCTAATAAGTCAGGGAAATACAAATGAAAATATGCTATGTCGGTTCTGTCTATCCGCGCAATGAGTTTGACACCGAAGTTCCATGGCTTAGAAAAACTGTAAATTTACTTGTGAAACAGGGCCATGAAATAACTGTTTTTGTACCATCATTCCGCGGCCTGAAAACACATACCATTGATGGCGTGACAGTAAAGAGGTTCCGGTATTTTCCTGCGAGGTGGGAGGATCTTACCCACGATGAAGGCGGGCCTAATAAAGTCCATAAAATGCACTATTTTCTAATGTCTGCGTTTTATGTATTGTCAGGATCTTTACATCTTGCAATGCTTCACAGGAGAGAGCGATTTGACATTCTTCATGTTCACTGGCCGTTTCCTCACGGAGTAATGAGTACTTTTGCGAAAATTTTCTGTAAAACCCGCGTAATTCTTAATTTCCACGGGGCGGAACTGCTTCTTGTCAAACGGTTCGGGTTTGTCAAAGGGTTTCTGAGATATTTCATTAAAAATGCTGATGCAGTCATAGTAAATTCATCGTTCACCGGAAAAAAAGTCACTGAAATATACAATAAAGAAGTTAATATAATACCTTACGGAACAACTATTGAACCTGTATCAAATGTTAAAAAAAGACCCTGCGGTCATCACATTTTCTCTGTCGGGCGGATGATTGAACGTAAAGGATTCAGGTATCTCATAGACGCCATGTCTTACGTTGTAAAGGAATTTCCTGATGCGAAGCTGACTCTTGCCGGAGGCGGGCCGGTTCGTGAACAGCTGTTACTTCAGGTAAAGGAACTTTCTCTGGAAAATTATGTTTCGCTGCCAGGTAAAGTTCCTTCTGCTGCACTTGAGAAACTGTTTTCTGATGCAGACATGTTTGTGCTTCCGGCTATAATTGATAAAAACGGAGACACCGAGGGGCTTGGAGTTGTTCTTGTTGAAGCCATGACCTATAAATTGCCTGTGATTGCAAGCAATGTAGGCGGTATTCCCGATGTCATAGTTCCCGAAATTTCAGGTGTGCTTGTTGAAGAAAAAAACCCTCAGGCACTCTCTCTTGCCATAATGAAATTGCTGCGTGATCCGCACGAAATGGAACAGCTTGGTGAAAAGGGTTATACCTTTATTTCAAAACATTTTTCATGGGAACGGGTAATTCAAGATATTGAAAAGTTGTATAAACGCGTCTGCGGCAGGACTGAAATGTAGATAATCAGTCCGTTTTTATGTATAATGAGTTTGTGCGGTTAATCTTTAAACTTCATAATTCTTATAATGGTTTTTTGCGCCCCGGAATGAAAGAAGAAATCCGGAGGTTCAGATTCATATTGTATAATTCATTATATTTATTTGAACTTCTATTGTAATTTATTATAATATTAGGGAATTATGAATCAGTTCTTAAAGATAAAATGTTCTAATACGTACCCGGGAGGTAGTAATGAATCGCCTGATCCATGTTTGTGCAGTTACTGTCCTTAGCTTGATTGCAATTACTAATGCAGCAGTGACGTTTCGTGTGACTGATGGACAAGCAATTTTAGTTAAAAAGGCTTCTGCCGAAAAAATAATTGTCACAGATTCATCATTTATTGAATATGGTGATTCGCTTATACTTGCCCAGGATAATCAGGCGGTTTTGACAATTGAAAAAAACTCTCTTCTGCATTTCAAGGGACCTTCCAGCGCAGTTTTAAATAATGAAAATTCAATATTCAAGGTGATGCTTGATGATGGTCAGGTGCTTCTTGACAGGAACCCCCCATATGAATTCTCAACAGTCCAGATAATAACAAGAGGTTATATTTTTTGGCCGCTTGGTACAGTTGCAGCAGTGAAAACATCAAGAAACAGCTATCCTACAACTGCAGTTGTTCGTGGACAGATGAAAATGCAGGCTCCCACCGGCGAGTCAATAATCGTAGATAAAGGGTCATTTGGAAGCATTGATAAGAATGGAAATCTGATGTCAGGTCAACTGACACCTGAAGCAATTGAATCGCTGAAAGAATGGGGTAATATTTCTGATGGTACGCAGCCGCAGATTGCGGAGGCTTCCATAGTTGAACCTGTAACACCAGTACCGGTTACACCGGCACCGATAGTACAGACAAATGATTCTTATAATCAAAAGAGTGTGGAGCCGTCTGTAAAACAGAATGCGGCCGATCCCGATAATGCTGAAGCAGTAAAGGTTGAAAAGAAACAGGAGGAACAGACCGCTCAGGTTAAGGCACCTGTGCCACCTGAACCAAAGCAGCAATTGCAGAAAGATGCCGCATCTGAAGAGACAAAGGGTTCTGAAAAATCAGAGGAAAAGACTGCGGACAACAAAAGCGCCGATAAGAAATCAAAACCGACCTGGGAGATAAACGCAGGAACAGTAACAGTTGACAATGAGCAGTGGACACGTGTTGCAGTGGGCGTTGATGTGCCGATCTGGAAATTCGGAGTGTTCTTTGATCTGGAACTGTTTGTTGACAATGATGGAAAAATCTCCAAAAAAGGCTGGGACTTTGAAGATGACTGGTTTGATGCATTGACAAGAAAGATCCGCTATATCCGCTTTGGCCAGGAGGAGGATCCGCTGTTCATCAAATTTGGCGGATTGTCAAGTGTTACACTCGGGTATGGATTTCTTTTTGACCGGTTCACCAATATGCTTCACTATCCTGATCAGAAACTGCCGGGTTTACAGTTTAATCTGAACAAAATAACACCTATAGGAATTACACTGCAGACAGTGGTCGCAGATTTCAAGGATTTCAGAAATGACGGCGGAGTGCTTGGGGCGCGTCTTGCTTTTACACCATTCAAGACGTCAAGTATTCCTATCGTCAATGGGTTCACTTTTGGTGGAACATATGCTGTTGACTTGAATCAGTATGCTCCGGCAAGAAAATGGGATTATACATTAACAGGATCTCTTTTTGATAAGGATGAAGACGGAATTGATGACGGCGATTATATACAGAGTATTTATCAGGCAGCTGAGGATACTTTAAGAAATGATCAGAAGTCAAATCTTATCCGAAAAGGAAGATATGACACGCTGATTGAACATAAGGATAAATGGGCTTCCCGTAAGGATGATCAGTTCGGGTTGTTAGGTTGTGATGCCAGTGTACCTCTTATCAGTTCATCACTTGTAAGGCTGGATCTATACGCTCAGGGCGGTATTCGTGAGGATTTACATAATGGATGGGGTATCGGTGCGCCGGGACTATCACTGAAAGTCTGGAAACTATGGGCCGGTGTTGAGTATCGTCATGTTGAAGGACGTTTTACACCCGGATATTTCGGCACCTACTATCTTGACGAAAGACTCCAGAGAGTACCAGATGTTGAAACAAAGGAAGAAACACTCGAAGCACTTGCAGATGATAAGCTGAATGGAATATTTGGAAAGCTCGGGTGTAATATTGCAGATGTCATAATTATTGACGGAACGTATCAGTATATGATCGGTGAAAATGAAGACAATAAGGATCAGCGTTTTGAAGCGATATGCTCGATTGGTGATCTTATAATAAAAAGAATTCCCAGATTAAGCAAAGCGGAAATCTATTATCAGAAAAAAAATATCGGAGTAACTGATGTCGGGTACGATTCGATAAATAACAGATATGAGAAAGATTCCTTTTTTGAAAAGACGACTCATATGTACTGGGGTTACAGAATCGGAATCGGCATAGCTGAAGGGGCATCGCTGATATTTGATTCAAGATATGGTTATAAACATGACAGCAAGGATCAGTATAAGATGAAACCTGATAATAATATAAGTATTCAGACTGCAATAACATTCTGATCTATCAGGTTTTCCGCGAACTATATACAGGAGGGAATTTTTTTTGCGTAAAAGAGATTTCCTCCTGTGCATTTAATACGTAAAAACAATGAGCTGTGATATTGACAAAGTGTACAATGTTTACTTTTGCTGATATCAGGATAGTGTATATTCAGGAGCGTTATGAGTTTTCAGTCACCAATGATGCGTCGTATGAAAGAAAAACGATTCAGATCAGAGTCGTGGATTTCAAAAAAAGGAATATTCCGTGTACTTCTTATAATAATAGCAGTAGTGATCGGGATCAATGTATTTGGAGCAATTGTAAATAAAGATAATAGTACAAAAATATCGAAGCCCCAAAAGCCTGATAAAAAGAATACTGACAGAAAGAAGGCTGAAAAGAAAAAAGGGACTGCTGAAAGTAATGTTGGTCAGCCGAAGTATCAGTTTACTTTTGATGATATAGGAAAGATGGTGCAGCCAGGTAATTGCCACTATGACAATGAAACGGATACAATATCAGCCGGTGGGAAAGCCTACAGGTTTGATTACAGTATTGATTCATCACTGCAGAAGCTTGGAAAAAGGCTTATGAATCAGTACCATCCAAAATACGGGGCTGTTGTTGCCATTGAGCCGTCAACAGGCCGGGTACTTTCATTGTTGTCATATGAAAACGATTCAGTTCCTAAAATCTGCGATAATCATTATTGTAAAAGTACATTCCCTGCGGCATCTGTCTTTAAAACTGTTACAGCCGCAGCTGCTATTGAGAAAGCCAATTACAGATCTGAAAGTGTTGTCCGTCACGTAGGACGTAAAGCGACACTGTATAAATATCAATTGACAAAAGAATTATCATCGTTTACAGAATTACCTTTTGAAGAAGCATATGCCAATTCCATAAACCCTGTGTTCGCAAGAATAGGAATGTATGTTCTTGGGGAAGGGGTAATTACAGATTATGCAGGCAGACTTGGTTTCAATACACAGATACCATTTGAACTCCCATGTGATGTATCTCCGATGAAGAATACTGATACTGTTTTTAACCTTGCAGAGCTTGCGTGCGGATTTAATGAGAATACAAGATTGACCCCGCTTCTTGGAGCCATGATAGCCGGTTCAATATGCGAAAACGGCAGAATGATGCGGCCGTCAATAGTTGACAGTGTGACAAAGTATGATAATGTCAAGGCATACAGAAGAGAAAATGAAATATGGAGGACACCTCTCAGAGAGGGCACTGCCAGGGAGTTAAGATCAATGATGCAGGCTGTGGCACGCAATGGCACCGCGCGGAAATCATTCAGACTCATTCGAAATACAAGTATCTTTGATTCTGTTGAATATGGGGGAAAGACAGGTTCAGTTGATAAAGACACTACCGGACGGGTTGACTGGTTTATTGGATTTGCGCGAAATCCATACAGATCAAAAGAGAGGATTGCTGTCGGAATTGTGACTGTTCATGGAGCATACTGGACAGTTCACTCAAGTTACATTGCCGCAGAATATTTCAGAGTCTATATCGCCGGTTTAAGAAAAAAAGAGAAAATGAAAAACGATTCATTGAATTTGGAAGCGAAACAAAGTAAAGGAGTAGAGCTGAGTACAGCTCTGAATGCTGGAAAGCATTTAAACAATTAAAATGACAAATAATAAAAAACACAAATCCGGATTTATTGCTCTGATGGGCAGACCAAACAGCGGCAAGTCGACTCTTATGAATACAATACTTGGAGAACAGCTCTCTGTAGTAACACCGCTTCCCCAGACAACCCGTCAGAACCTCAAAGGAATCTACACAACAGATGATATGCAGCTTGTGTTTGTTGATACTCCGGGAATTCACAAAGGGAAATACGCCTTTAACGATTCAATGATCCGTGAAGTTCATACTGTAATTAAAGAACAGGGGCTTGATCTTATCTGTTATCTGGTTGATGTATCACGGGAATTCGGTGATGAAGAAGACAATGTCGCGTCAATTATCAGTCAATCCGGAACAAAGGCTGTGATTGTTTTCAACAAGATTGACGTAAATGTAAAGTATGAGGATGTGACCAGATTGTTTTTTGACAAATATCCTGTATTTAAAGGTACACCGTATATCTGTATCTCTGCAAATTCAGTATCAGCCAGGGAGATGTTTTTAAAAACGGTTGATCCTTTCATTCCGGAAGGACCGGAGTATTTTGATCCTGAAGATTTGACAGATGCGAGCATGCGGTTTTTCGCTTCAGAATATATTCGCAAACAGATTATCCTCAATACAAGTGATGAGGTTCCTCATGCAGTCTTTATTGAGATTGAATCATATAAGGAACATGCCGAAAGTCATGAAATCCAGGCTACTATACATGTTGAGACAATAGGACAGCGCGGCATTATCGTTGGTAAAGGTGGCGCTGTAATTACTAAAATACGTAAAGCTGCCGCCAAGGAACTTGAGAAACTTGTCGGGGCAAGAGTCAGTCTGACCTGTCATATAAAAGTAACACCCAGGTGGCGTGATAATGAACGGTTTCTCCGCGGTATGGGAATGCCTGTAAAATAACAATGCATCAATTTGTTTACTGATTGGTAAACTATGCACTCTGGAGTCCTGATTTGATAGATCATATTGATTATGTAACAGACATCGATTTTCCGGGAAACGCATATTATACATCTCTTAAAAGACCTCTTGAACATTATGAAAAAGGGGTTGTTGTAATTGAGGGTGATAAGGTGGTCAGGCGCTTTCTGTCAACATCACAGATCATGGTTTCGATTCTTTTGACAGAAGAGTGGCTTGAATCATTTCGGGATCAGCTTGAAATGCGGCCTGAAGGCATTCAAGTCATTGTTGCAGGTAAAGAAATGCTGAAAAAAATTGTCGGTTTCAATTATCATCAGGGGGTTATGGCTGTTGGAATTGTACCATCTTATTCAACTCTTGACCTTGCGGTCAGGAATGCAAAAAATCCCGGATTGGCAGTTGCACTTGACAGGCTTGAGAGTGCGGAAAATACAGGTGTAATAGTTCGCAATTGTGCAGCCTGCGGAGTGGATCTGCTTATTGCAGGGGAGACATCTGCAGACCCATATTTAAGAAGGGCTGTAAGAAATTCCATGGGAAACGTATTTGGAGTTCCTGTTGTGAAAAGTCAATCCTTATTGTCAACATTACTGACACTTAAGAATGAACACGGGTATAGTATTATCGCAGCACATCCAAACGCAGAAAGCATTTCTCTTTACAGTACTGATCTGACAAAAAATGTCTGCATAGTTCTTGGCAATGAAGGTGCAGGCATATCGGAAGACATTCTTGACATCTGTGATTGTCTTGTAACTATTCCGATGTCCAGTGGCGTTGATTCATTTAATGTTTCCTGTGCAGGCGCGATAATGCTCTATGAAACGAATCGGCAGAGGGCTTTACTTATTTAAAATGGCAGATGAAAGGTATAAAAAAATGTATGAAATAACAACTGAAACACAATTTTCAGCAGCTCACAAGCTTCTTGATTATTCAGGTCCATGCGAGAATCTTCATGGACACAACTGGATTATAAGGGCCACGGTCCGCTGCAGCAAGCTTGATAAAAGTGGAATAGGTATTGATTTCAAGGTTTTAAAAAAGAAGTTAAATGAAATCGCAGACGAATTCGATCATAAAGATTTAAATGCGGTTCTTGAACCATTTAAACTTAATCCGTCATCGGAAAATCTTGCACATCACATATTTGACAAATTAAAAAAATCATTAATTGGCTGGGACGGTTCAGTTATGCGTGTCGAAGTATATGAGACACCGGGTAATTGTGCCGCTTATTTTGAATAATATGCTTAAAGTCTGTGAAATATTTAAAAGTATTCAGGGTGAATCCACTTTTGCCGGCCGGGTCTGTTCATTTGTCAGATTGACAGGCTGTAACCTGCGCTGTTCCTATTGCGATACGCAGTATGCATTTACTGATGGAGCAGACAGGACTGTTGATTATATTGTAAATGAAATAGAAAAACTGGGGTGCCGTCTTGTTGAGATTACAGGAGGGGAACCGCTTATACAGAAAGAGACCCCGGCTCTCTGTTCAATACTACTTGACAAAAAATACACAGTTCTTGTTGAAACCAACGGGAGTCAGCCAATAAACCTTCTTCCTGAACCGTGCATAAGGATTGTTGATATCAAGTGTCCGGGGAGCGGACAGGAAAATTCGTTTCTTATTGATAATATCGGTTACCTGCACCGGCGCGATGAAATAAAATGTGTTATTACAGATAGACGTGATTTTGAATGGGCTCTTGAATATGTAAACAGGTACTCACTGCATGAATACGCAACAGTACTGTTTTCACCCTGCATTGGTAAAATTGACATATCGGAGCTTGCCGGGTGGATTATTGAGTCAAACGCACAGGTGCGTCTTGGTGTACAGATTCACAAATTTATCTGGGGCGATAAAAGGGGAGTATGATGAAAAAAACGATTGTGCTTTTAAGCGGAGGTATTGATTCTGCAACCTGCTGCGCGTATGCTGCAAAAAACGGCTTTGATATATATGCCATGAGTTTTTCCTATGGCCAGCGTCATAGCGTTGAGCTTGATTCAGCAAGACGTGTTGCAGCATATTTTAAAGTAAAGGAACACAGGATCGTTGAAATTGATCTGCGGGCATTCGGCGGATCATCGTTGACATCTGCGACTGTTGATGTCCCAAAGGAACGTGATTTACATAATGCAAATACAATCCCGAATACCTATGTTCCTGCCCGCAACACAATTTTCCTCTCCTTTGCACTCGGCTGGGCTGAGATTATTGGGTGTAATGACCTTTACATAGGTGTTAATGCAGTCGACTATTCAGGGTATCCTGACTGCAGGCCTGAATTTATAGATGCATTTCAGACAATGTCAAATCTGGCTACTAAATCAGGTGTTGAAGGAAAGCGGCTTAAAATCCATACTCCGCTTCAGATGCTTTCAAAAGCTGATATTATTCGTGAAGGTGTTTCGATGAATGTCGATTACAGTATCACGCACAGCTGCTATGACCCATCACAGGATGGCAGAGCTTGCGGCAGATGTGACAGCTGTGTTATCAGAAGAAAAGGTTTTATTGATGCCGGAGTGAAAGATCCGACTATGTATTTTGTGCAATAGAAAAGCGTTTCTTAATGTGAAATACTTTAACTTTACAAAAAGAAATTATTCAGACAACTATACAAATGACACAGTGCAGCTTTGACTGTATATATGCGCACCTGTTCCCTGCTGCCCGGAAAAACATGGCGAAAGCTTGACATGTTTTCTTTTATGTTAATTCCTATATATACCAGCCCTACAGGTTTTTCTGCGGCTCCTCCACCGGGGCCTGCAATACCTGAAACTGAAATTGCACAATCTGTTTTTAAAAGTTTACAGGCACCAAGAGCCATCTCTTCGACTGTCTGACTGCTTACAGCTCCATATTGTATAAGAGTCTTTTCAGAGACATTCAATAACTGCTGTTTGATTCGGTTGTCATAAGCTACAACTGCACCCTGAAAAAATGCAGATGATCCCGGAACTGAAGTGAATGCTGCACTGATTAAACCGCCTGTACACGACTCTGCTGTTGACAGAGTCAGTTTTTTGCTTATCATGTATTCAGTGATACTTTTTGCTATTGTAAGCATTTAATTGTCCTTATGGATTTAACATTTCAAAAATAATATAGTTTTACACAATTAAAGCTGTAAAATTTTTATTTACGGGCATAAAAACGCAGGTTTACGTTAAAGTATTTTAAAAATTTTCCAACTCTGAATGAAAACATTGCTATATTATCAGTAGTTTTTAGCTGCAAAATGAACACATAATAATTCTAATATCTTGAAAAAGGGGTGTGTAATGCGAATCTTGAAGGCTTTATGCGGAATTGGTCTGATGATGTTTCTAACAGTCCAGACAGCTTCTGCAAAGGATATGGAACTTAAACTGGATGATGAGCGTACGGCAATACTGCATGATGACAATACATGGGGGTTCAACAAGTTTACTGTCAGTGAAGGTGATGAGGAGGATATCTATATTGATATTGATGATGGCAGAACGATATGCCTTAAAACAGATAATACATGGTCGTTTACAAAAGGACGTCCGCCGGAAAAACGTTCTTTCAAGGAGCTTCCGACAGTGTCTATTGTGTCAACAATAACAAAGCCGACCCTTGATATCGCTATTAAAGCTGCCACTGAAGACGCTCTGAAACGAGCGGCAAATAAACTGCTTCCTTATGCAAAGAAATCAAAACTGACTCATAAGTATCTTGTTGCATGTATCAGACATGAACTTGGAGAAAGCGGTATTGAGACAAGTTATAAACCGAAATGGGCCGGAACAGCAAAAGTGGTGCTTACACGCGTTCAGTCAAAACACGTTCTTGATTGCGTTGAAACCCAGATTGAGTCGAATGCAAATGCACCAGCACCTGAACCGGCAGCAGCGGCTCCTGATGGAACTCTGCCAGCTCCCGCAAACTGATTGTATGTAACAAATATAAAGATGAATTCCTGTTTTAGTGCAGAGTCTTTTCAAAAAAAGATTCTGCACTCTTTTCATGAGTAAAATAAATCCAGGTAATAAAATATTAGTTATCAGGGATGCATTGTATCAGAAAACTATTTATTGATACATTGACAGATTTATCGTGTTTTTGATACTTTTGTAATAAGCATCCCTGAGAGGATGCTTGTATTATCAGGAATAGTTAAAGATGCAATTGATGTTGAAGACTTCCATATTTCACTTGTCGAAAATGCCACACTGCTTCTGCATAATAGAAGGTACTCACCTGGAAATACAAGTGCGGTGCTGACACCTTCAGAGAAAACAGTAAAATTTGTCTGAATTCCGCTTGATGTATTAATCAGGTAAATTTCGTATGTAAATCCTTTATCTGCTGAAAGCTTTAAAAAAGATCCGTTTTTTGAATACACTTCATACGCAATGTCAAGATCGGAGGGGTTGAAGGGAGCTGATGGCGCATAGAATGTATTTTTCCACTCATTAAAAAATACTGCAGTGTCGGCAAGTTTTCTGCTCATATTGACTACTTTACATTCTGAATGCGAATATCTGTCATTGTAGTTGTTAATCTTGTTAAGTACATGAGTGAAATCCACTGATTTCTGGGTGGTTTGTCTGAGAAATGTAACATATCTCATGATATCGGATTTCCAGATTTTACCTTCAACAACTTTTGATTTATTGAAATCCGGAATCTTTGTCGATGGACTGATATCAATCAATGCATTAATATAATGATCATAGGCGATCTGCAGCTGACCGCCTGATTCCGCTTTGGTTGCTTTACTAAGTGATGATGTGCTTTTTTGATAATAGGGTAACCCTAAAAAAAGAAGAAGCCCCAGAACAATAAGTATAAGCAGTGTAAGTATCAATTTTTTCATAGCAGTCTCTCCCAATCGTATTCAATTATAATCAATCTTACGTATTTTATGATCTTTTTACGAGTCTTTAAAGGAAAATATACAAATCAGACCGGTTTTTCTGCCCACAATAATAATACTGCCTGGCGAAGGGGATTATTGTCTGGTAAGCACTGAATTATAGGCAGCCGTTAGAAATAACAGTATTAAGCCTTAAAAACACTAATCTTATTGATTAATATATTTTAAAAATATAAACTTTGCTTAAGATAATTAGATGATTTAACGGGTATGACTTTCAATTCAGTTGATATTTAATAAAAACAGGTTTTCCGGGAAGCCCGGTCATTTGGAAGTGCACTGTCTTTGTTTTAGTGTAATCATCTGCTTTTCAAAAAATTTAATTATTCTGATTAAAAAAAGGTTAAACATAATAAATGATTTCCGTTATGTACTCTGGAAACTATATTCATTAACAGCAGAATAATACTGAAGCAGGTAATCAGGATTTACATCAGTGTAGAATGTAATGCATTGAAAAAGTACTAATGTAAGTGTTGAAAGGCGTATAAATGGAACAGAATCTTGTCGTAGTGAAAAATGAAAAGAAAATTTCTAATAATGTTTCACTTTTTTCTGATTTCGATATCTACCTGTTTAAAGAGGGTAATCATCTCAGGTTGTTTGATAAGCTTGGCGCTCATCTGATGAATGTTGATGGTGAAGAAGGCTGCTATTTTGCAGTGTGGGCACCAAATGCCCGAATGGTTTCAGTAGTTGGTGATTTCAATAACTGGAATCCCAAAAGCCATCCTTTACAGATGCGTGCTGACAACAGTGGCATTTGGGAGGGCTTTCTGCCATTAATCACAAAGGGAACACTTTACAAATTTCATGTTGATTCAAACGTAAACGGGTACCGGGCAAACCGCGGTGACCCATTTGCATATTTCTGGGAAGTGCCTCCGCAGACATCACCTGTTGTCTGGCAGCTTGATTATGAGTGGAACGATGCTGACTGGATGAAAAAACGCAAGCAGGTAAATGACCTTTCATCACCGATTTCAATATATGAACTTCATCTGGGGTCCTGGCGCAGAAAATCCGATGAGGAAGACCGGTTTCTGACCTATCAGGAGACTGCGCCGGAGCTTGTTGAATATATTAAAAAAATGGGCTTTACACATGTAGAATTTCTGCCAGTCATGGAACATCCGTTTTTTGGCTCATGGGGATATCAGACAACCGGATATTTTGCACCGACAAGCAGATTTGGCACTCCTCAGGATTTTATGTACCTGATTGACTATTTACATCAGAACGATATAGCGGTAATCCTTGACTGGGTTCCGTCACATTTTCCCGGTGATGAACACGGATTGGCCTATTTTGACGGTACCTGCTTGTTCGAGCATGCGGATCCGCGAAAAGGTTTCCACCCTGACTGGAAAAGCTACATTTTTAATTATGGACGCAATGAAGTACAGGCGTTTCTGATGAGCAGCGCGATTTTCTGGCTTGAGAAATATCACATTGACGCGCTGCGTGTCGATGCTGTCGCGTCAATGCTTTATCTTGACTATTCGCGCAAGCACGGAGAATGGATACCAAATAAATTCGGTGGACGGGAAAATCTGGAAGCTATTGATTTTCTGAAAAAATTCAATCAGGAAGTCTACAAGGCATTCCCGGATGTACAGACTATAGCTGAAGAGTCAACTGCATGGCCGATGGTTTCACGCCCGACATACGTCGGAGGGCTTGGTTTCGGAATGAAATGGAACATGGGCTGGATGCATGATACGCTTGAATATATGAGCAAGGACCCGATTCACAGAAAGTATCATCATGGAGAATTGACATTCAGTATGCTTTATGCATTTACGGAAAATTATGTACTGCCTCTGTCGCATGATGAAGTTGTACATGGCAAAAGATCGCTTGTCAATAAAATGCCCGGTGATGACTGGAGGAGACTTGCAAATCTGCGTCTGCTGCTCTCATATCAGTTTATGCACCCCGGGAAAAAGCTTCTTTTCATGAGTATGGAAATAGCCCAGTGGACAGAATGGGATCATGACAAATGCGTTGACTGGAGCCTTACACAGTGGGAGCGTCACAGCGGAGTTCAGATGCTGGTTGCAGACCTGAATCGTATATATAAATCGATACCATCTCTGCATGAATATGATTTCAATCCAAAAGGATTTGAATGGATTGATTGTAATGACTGGGAAAACAGTATATTGTCATTTATACGCAAAGGTAAAGACCCTGATGAGTTTGTACTTGTCGCATGCAACTTCACACCCGTACCGCGTGAAAAATACAAGGTAGGGGTTCCTGTTGAGGGCTTTTATCATGAGATACTGAACAGTGATGCATTGGAATATGGCGGAAGCGGTGTCGGGAATGCAGGCGGAGTTGTAACACAGGCAATCGCGTCGCATGGTAAAAAGCAATCCCTTATACTGAAACTTCCTCCTCTTGGTCTTGTCGTTTTTCATTACAAAAAAGAAGAGCCTGTAACTGTTCAGGATGAGTCCCTGATTGCGGCGAATCCGCAGCAGGTGCAATAGTAAAGGATTTAAAAAATGGAAAAAATCGAAGTTGTTCTTGATTCCCTGACTCTTGCTATTGAGGAACAGATAAAAAATTTATCGGAAACAGAAAGTGTTGACGATAGGGTAAAAGTTGCCCAGACAATACAGTATCTGAGTACATCGCATAAAAATATCATGGAATCATTTACTCATTTCTATAAGCAGGTCGTTGAGAATTCCAATGATATTTTTGACTACTGCGAAGATGATCATCTGGATGATCTGGTGGATTATGATTTCGAGAATGATTCTGTCAACGAACTGGAAAAATTCAGAAATAAGAAAAAGAAGAACCAGTCAGGCAGGGGAAAGAAGAAATAGGGCGATCCGGGGGCGATTGATTGTTAAAATAAAGCAGTCTGTACATTCAATCCATACTGTAATAATAAGAATTGTAATTGATATTATGCGAATATTTATAATGATTATTATTTTACTTTGCTCGGTCTGTTCTGCGAAAACAGATATTTCAGCCTGTTCTGATTCTTTGTTTCTAAGATTAAGGGAGATTGATTTCAACATAATGAATCAGTCTCAGCGTCAATATTATCAGAAAATAGTGGCATCATGTAAAAACAGTATTCTTTGCCACGACAGAAATATCCAGACGCTTATCAGTAAAGAGGTGGTTGAAATGACAGACAATGAATATGAAATGTTTCAGAGTCTGGTGCAGAACTGCGACACACTTAACCCATGTAAACTTTTTCAGTGCGAATTTATTAATGGTAAAGATAAAAGCAGTCTGTCGAAAAACGAGATTGATTTCAGTCTGTTCTGCAAAGAAGGCTGTCTGGATTACAGTGAAAAGTATTATCCGACAAAAAAACAGAAAATGCAGAAAGCCTCCAAAGTATCTTTCATACTTTTAGGTTCATTCTGCACATTAATATTCTGCAGCTTCATGTTACTGCAATCAGACTGATCAGAATGAACCGCTGCTTTTCAGCGAAGAGAGATGCAGACTGTCTGGTTTCCGATTGTTTGATGTGTCAAGAGTAATGTACTGTTTCGAAACTGTAATGACAGGTTGTATTGTTGCAGTCAGGGTCAGTCTGAGGGATGGCTGATTCAATGCATTTGAAGTGACAGTTGCCGCTTTTCTCAATTCTCCGCTGTATCCGTGGAGTTTTGCTTCAAGCCTGATAGTCCCTGATTTTCCTGGAGCAATAAAGGTATCATACGCAGCAACAACACACCCGCAGCCGGGGCGCACACCTGAAATTTTAAGCAATGAGTCACCGCTGTTGCGCACTTTGAAAACAGCTGTGGCAATTTCACTTTTTCCTTCCGTAAACAATCCGCAATTGAATGTCAAATTGTCAACATTCATGACAGGCGCCGCTTTCAGAGAAAAAACGCATAATACAATGAGCATCCCTGAAATACTGGCTGAATAATTGATTGTCTTCATAAAACCTCCTTAAAGTAAATATGGCTGTTTCTGTAAAACCATCTCCGCAGAGAATAGCTGATTGATATCTGAAAATTACCTCAGGTATTTATCAAATTAAAACTTATGGCAAAAAGTTCAGATCAGGTTTATGGAAAACTCTGTCTGTTAAATGAAAAAGTAAAGCATGGACTGATAATAATCTGGTTGAAAAATAACGGAAGACTCAATGAATCATAAAAATTACTGTAAATGATACTGCAGGTCTGCGGACTTCTGAGAGTTGAATTTCCTCCGACATTATCAGACAAGCCGACCGTCTGCGTGTTTATCATTGAAGTTATTTTGTTGTCAATAAGACGGATAGTGTCTCTGAGTGTATCGCTTGTACAGTTCTGCAGGTTTATGTGCTGTATTGCAGGTGTATAATCAGGGATGTCGCTTTTGAGAAAAAGGGAATAAGTTCCTCCAGCCATACCTTTAAGGATAAAATGCCCGGTTGAATCAATATCGCTTAAACATTTATCAGTTCCGATAACCTGAATTGTAACCGAACGGGGATCCTTAAGCGGTTGTAAAGCTGCAACGCCATAGAGCGTTGAAGCGCAGTCAAGTGTATCGTTATGTAAGGTAGTACCTGTCACTGAAATGTAAACTGAATCCTGGAATGCGAACATCGAATCTTTTTCCACCCAGATATTATAGGTGCCCTGTCCGAGATTGTCAATAAAAAAGCGGCCGTTACTGTCGGTAGTCTGCTGTGAAACATATTGTCCGTCAATAGCATCAGTTCTGAATACTTTAACAATCGCTCCGTCTGAAGGCGTTATTCCGTTCTGCTCATAAATTACTGCACCTGTACGCACAACTGTTTCATCGTTGGTGCCCCCGGTGCTGTCACTATTTGCACCTGTACCGATATTGTTTACACAAGTCAGAAAGAAAGAGACTAACGGGATCAGAAGAATTGTTTTTTTCATAACTTATGCATCCTTTTTCATCATTGAAAAGAACAGGATATCCATATGATATACAGATTCCGCAGAATCTTCATCTTTTTGAACAAGAGAGCGCACCTGTGAACGAAAACGTTCAATCTGTTTTTCGATTCTCTGACGGCCCCGTTCTGAAACACTTATTGTGTTTGTAGCAATCAATCCCTGAGGCTGAGTTTTCGAAATGAGTGCATTTTTTGCACATTCAAGGCATTTAATCTGATACTGTTTTATAATTTCATTTTGAACATATTCTTCAGTACTGATTGATTTTGAAGTCGGCTTGAGAAAACCATCATCGTTTTTTTCAAGAAGATTCAATTCTAAAAGCAATTTTACTGCAGTTTTCGCCTGAACTGCTGTTATTGACGGAATAAGAGTCTTTGCGAGAGCAGAATAGTTTTTCCCGTCAAAATCATAAACATTGAGAATTGCCCTTATTGCGGCATTGTACCATTCCTTATAATAGCGGTAGGACTGCTCGTAGAGATATTTTTTCGGTGTTTTATTAAATGCAATCAGCTGCTCGAAATAAAGCTCACGTTCATTTGGGTTTTCAGACTGATTAAATTGCACAAGAACACGAAAATAGTTGGCCTCATCGTGTTTAAAAGCAAACAGCTGAATGAAACGTTCGACAAATATTTGGGTTACTTTTTTTCCGTTTAAAACATCTGTCAGATAACTTCTGGAATTGGGCAGCCCCAGAAGTTTACTCATACGACTCTTCGTATAGGTGTGATCCTGCTGATGCATATACTTTTGATAATCAGCAATAAATTTCCTGAAGTCGTTGTATTCATAAATTGATGGCAGCTCTGTGTTCATAGCTTAAATATATCATTTAAGAAGGCAATATTGTGAGCATTTGTTGTAGTACAAAATCGGGTATTATTTTGTTGTTTGGCATTGTTTTCTAATATAATAGTCTATTATATTGAACTATGTTTAAATTTAAAAAGGGATTTGTATTGAGTTGTTCCCGAGATCTGTGAGTATGTCAATCTGTTCAAGACTATAGTTATTTTAAATGAAATGTAAATATGAATGAATCGTTCAAAATATTTTGACTTTATTGAATATAAACTTAGTCTTCTTGCTACTCGAATAGAGCACAGAGGCGGCCTGAACATTCTGGATTTACATCTGCATTCAGAGAGTTTTTACCTACATTTTTTAAATTTACTTTTTGGATGGAAACTTCAAAATCTTAATGAAGTGAAGAAAAATATAGCCGGGATAGATTTAATTGATCGTACAAATAATATAATTATCCAGGTTTCAGCCACTGCAACTATGCAAAAGATTGAAGCTGCACTTTCCAGGGATCTTTCAATTTACAATGGATATTACTTTAAGTTTGTATCTATTTCCAAGGATGCAGATTGTTTACGAACAAGAGTTTATAAAAATCCGCATAAACTGACATTTCAACCAGCTACAGATATTTTTGATATTTCATCAATTTTAGTGAAAATCTTGAATATGGACATAGATCAACAGCAGATTGTTTATGAGTTTTTGAAGAAGGAACTCAAAAGAGAATCTGATCCGGAAAAGATTGAGTCAAACTTGACGACAATAATCAAAATCCTTTCCAAGGTAGATTGGAGTCTGGGGACGTCAGGCTTTGAAGTCGTGCCATACGATATAGAGGCAAAGATTTCCTATAATCAATTAAACAGCACAGCTGCTCTTATTGACGATTATAAAATTCATTATCACAGAATTGACAAAATCTACTCTGATTTTAATAGGCAAGGTGTAAATAAAAGTATTTCAATTTTAAACGGTATTCGCAGGGAGTATCTTGCTTTAGGAACAATAATTTCTCCAGATCAATGTTTTTTAATGATTATTGACAAAGTTATTCAAAAAATAATTGAGAGTGCCAACTACACACCTATGCCTGAAGAGGAGCTTAGGTTATGTGTTGAAATACTTGTCGTAGATGCGTTTATCCGTTGTAAGGTATTTAAAAATCCAGCAGGAAATACCGATGCTCATTCCTGACAATATTCATCCTGATCAAACAATTTATTTTAATGGTGCTTTTGTACTTAAAGCAATCCAGGAATACAGAGTAATGGATTTGCTCGACTTATATATGCAGATAATAAATAAGCATGAAATGAGTATGCCAGTTTTTTTACTCTGTCTTGATTGGCTTTTTCTGCTAAACCTCATCACATTTAATGATATTGGCAAGGTTGAATTATGTTCCTGAAATCACTGACTATTACCAATGGTGATGGTACTTTAATCCGGGAGATCTCATTTTCTACTGGACTTAATCTAATTGTTGATGAAACACCTATTGTCAATCGTAAGGATACAGGGAATAATGTAGGGAAAACTACAGTGCTGAAACTTGTTGATTTCTGCCTCGGGGCTGACAAAAAGGGCATATATACCGATCCTGAGAACAATCGTAATGAATACAAACTCGTTAAAAATTATTTGATTGACAATAGGGTAGTTGTCAAATTGACACTTAAAGATGATCTTTTGCAGGAGGCATCAAGAGAAGTTAGAATTGAACGAAACTTTTTATCTCGGAGAGACAAGATTCAACGAGTTGATGGGATAGATAAAACTGATGATGAATTTGAAGAATCGCTGACATCATTGCTGTTTCCAGGTCAATACGGAAAAAAACCAACATTCAGGCAGATAATTGCCCATAATATTCGGTATAAAGATCATAGTATCAGCAACACGCTCAAAAATCTTGATAGTTTTACCCGTGATGATGAATATGAAACGCTTTACCTTTTTCTTCTTGGTTGTGACTTTGAACAAGGAGATACTAAACTGGAATTGCGTACCCAGATTGATATAGAGGAAAAGTTTAAAAGACGTCTTGAAGCTGATCAGACAAAATCTGCTTATGAAACGGCATTGTCACTTCTTCAATCAGAAATAGAAGAAATTGAACGCAGAAAGGATTCTCTTAATCTGAATCCAAATTTTGAGTCGGATTTTAACAAACTTAATAGTGTAAAGTACCAGGTGAATCTTGCTTCATCTGAAATCAGCAGGCTTGAATTAAGAAAAAGTTTGATTTTAGAAGCCAGGCTGGAAATGCAGACGGGTATATCTACTATTGATGTACAACAGTTACAACAGATCTATCAGCAAGCAACTTCTCTTGTTACAGGTATACAGAAAACTTTTCAGGAACTTAATGATTTTCACAATCGAATGATTGAGTCCAAGATTCGCTTTATTTCTCAGGATTTACCGAAGATTGATGCTGAGCTTAACAAAAAAAGAGAACAGTTGAACCGCCTGTTAACAGATGAAAAAATGTTAAGTTCAGTTATTACACAAAGTGATTCTTTTGAGATGCTTGAACAATTGATTGTTGAGCTTAATGCTAAGTATCATACAAAAGGTGAATATGAAAACACCTTGCGTCAATTGAATAATGTAGAATCAAAATTGACTGAACTAAATGTAAAACTATCTGCAATTGATGATGAGCTTTTTTCCGATGGATTTGCTCGTAAAATAAAAGAGCAGGTCAAAAAGCTTAGCCGACATTTTTCAGCTGTTTCATATGAGCTCTATGGTGAAAAATATGCATTGAAGGACGACATAAAAATAAAAAATGGACGTCGCCTCTACGAATTCACTGCCTTTAACCTAAATTTTAGCTCAGGAAAAAAACAGGGTGAGATCTCCTGTTTTGATATTGCGTACACGCTCTTTGCAGATGAAGAGAATATTCCCTGCATGCACTTCCTGCTTAATGACAAAAAAGAACTCATGCATGGTAATCAACTTTTACAAATCGCAAATCTTGTCAATACAAAAAGCATACAATTTGTTGCATCAATACTGAAAGATAAATTACCTGCTGAATTAAATAATGACAGATATATAGTAATTAATTTATCACAGACAGATAAACTGTTTAAAATTGAAAGCTGAATTAACATAACCGCACAGGTATACTTCACCATCCCAAAACCCTGACCACCTGTTTGACAATGTGTAATACGCCGAAGGATTTTACATGACTGCAGAGTCTTATCTTGCAAATGAACTTTTTCACGCCCATTATCACTTAATGAAAAAGGTACTGCGATTCTGCTGGTATTTATTTTATATTAGAACCAGAATTTTTTTGAATACCTAATAGCTTTAAGGCAATAACAACATGCGTTACTTGTTTTTTCTAACACTGATTTCAGTGTCGATTTTTTCTACCAGTTCTTATGCAATGGACTCGAGTTCTATTACCAAGGAAAGTCTCAGGATTTGTGCTTCAAACTATCGTGACGGCTATTATGGCCGTGCAGTGGAATGTATCAATCTGGTTCTGCCGAGTCTGACTACCTTCAGTGACAGTGTGGAGTCCTATAAAATGCTCGCGCTTTCGTATGGTATGATCAATCAGATCGAATTGTCCAAGAAGTATTTCAATATAGCACTTGAAAAAGATTCATTAGTGGATATAGATACTCTTGCATTTCCACCCAATATCGCGCTTATTTACAATCAGGTAAAGCTGGAAAAACGCATGTCACGGATTGAAAAGACACGACTGCCACTGACACCGCCACCGCCACGAACACCTACACCAGTGGTAATTCCTGAGAAAAAACATGGTGCAGTTGCGGCGTTACTGCTCTCATCAGTGGTATTGTCGGCAGGAGGAGCTGCATACCTGTATTACAACGGTTATCTTGCCTACAACGACTATTCAGATCTTAAAACAGATCAGGCTCTGATGGATAAAAAATGGAACGAGTACACATATTCCATTGCAGGCGGAGCCGGGTGCACTTTGGTTTGCGGAGTTGTGACCGTTTTTTTTCTCAGATTGTTAAACAGGCATGAATCATCTGTAAGTGTCAGTGGCTTGAATAATGGTGTTGCCATGGTTTATAAGTTTTAACCTGATTTGTAAACCACTGTTATTTCAGATTTTTTTCTGCATGAAGCTTCAAAAAAATAAATTGTACACGTCACCTATTGCTCATCAGTTTTCTTTAACTGAACTTGCAGACGTGTAACTTCACCATTTTTAATAATCACTGTTTCGTTATATTTCTGATAACCATCCCGCAATAAAACCACTTTATGATTACCTTCAACAAGCGACACCGGTGAAGGTGTCGGTGTAGTGCCGGTAAGCTCATCATCAATATACAGATTGGCCCATGGGTAGGAATAGATATGCAGCTGGCCGTTGCCCAAGACACTGGACTTGAGCTCAAGTGAAATCTGCAGTGTTTTGCCGGGTTCAATGGAGATTGTTTTTTCATATGTCTGATACCCAGCAGCCTTGGCGGAAATAGTATAATTTCCACCTGAAAGCCGTATACCTTTTTTCTGTGTTGTCAAGGCCTCGTTGATAAATACCTGCGCATCAGGCGGGTTGACAGTTATATAGAGAACACCTGTCAAATCAGCTGGATTTCCGTTGCCTTCATTATTGACCTGATCAGCATTAGTCAATGTCCGGAGAGACTTTTTCATTGGGGTACGCAATATGTGGCCGGCCTTTGCTTTCTGTAAATTTGATTTTGTACTACTATCATTCTCTTCGGTTGTATCTGCGGGCATGGTTTCAATAGATTCGGAATCCTGAACCGGCAGGATTGCCGGATTCAATGTCTGTATTTCAGGCTTGACAGGTGGATCATACATTTTTTCAAAAGTTGTTGAAGTGGAGCTGACAATCTGATCAAGCTTTGCAGCAGGTTTTATGAAAAGTAATAATAATATACCTGCGACAACCAGAACTGCAAGTGTAATCAGCGCAATAACTGGTCGCGAAAATCGCATGTGCGGGTTGAAAAAATGTGAAATCCCTGACAGAAGACTTTTAAAGCCGGATGATTTTACAGATTGTAAAGAAACCGGTTGATTTTTTTTAACTTTGTTATATTCAAATTTCCAATCTTGTTCTACTTGCGATTTCAGATCGGCTGATAGAATATTGTCTGGTATAGGAATAGTTTTTTCCGGAATGGGGTATAAGACCTTTTCACCCTGAATCTGGGCTGCAATTATGGAGTCTATCTCATTGATGACCTTTGAGGAGAGACTTTTCTGCAGGGCGTTAATAACCGGATAAATTGAATGAGGACGATGGTTTGGTACTTTTTGGAGGCACTTACCGATCATTTCGGAAATCGGCTGAGGCAGATCAGGCACCAGACCAAGAATTTCGGGGGGGGCTGAATGTTTGATTAAAGATAATTGGCCCGCCAGATCTTTATTTTGAAACGGATAAGAACCACTGCAGATTCGGTATAAAATAACACCAATAGACCACAGATCGTATTCCATGCCTTCTTTATTAAGCGCGCAAGGGAGTTCTAATGATAACTCATTATAAATAAAGGAGGTAATTCCATTCCCTTTACAAAGATCACCATCAAGACCAGCCTGTCTGGCAACCAGGTTTATCTGCTCTGGAGCTATAAACAGAGCGGAAGTAGAATCCCCGTGATTATTCTGGGAGTTGAAGCCATACGCTTTTACCTGTGAAATACCTAAGTCAGAAAGTACAACCCGGCCGTTTTTATCAATCAGCAGGTTTGATGGTTTGATATTACCATGTACAAGGCCTTTTTCATGTAAAAAATTGAGTGCATACAGTGCTTTTAGTACAATCAGGAGGCAGAGCTCCCGATTAAAGGTACTCGTTGAAATCAGCGTGTTTAAATCTGAGCCATCGATATATTCCATGACAATATAGAAATGATCATCATCAAAACCATAGTCAATAATTCTTATAATGTTTTCATGTTTCAGCGATGAAACATTGTAGATTTCTGTTTGAAACTGTCTTAAGGAATATGTCGGGTGAGCCGGATCCAATGCTGCTTTTTTTATCATGACATTACGGCGCGTCCTGATTTCTAAGGCATGAAACAGTTCATTCATTCCGCCATCAGGAATTTTTCTTAATTCAGAGTAATTATTTATTGAAAAAGTCATTTTTGCACATCGGTTCAGTTTTACTATGGATCCAAAAAACTATGTCTAAGCATGTTACGTAAAATAAATAGGTTTTTATTTAGAGTGCATTTTAAATTAATTGAAATTGAAATATTAACAATAAATTGACAGGAGGTTGTTGTCTGAAGAAAGACAAAATGAAAATTATTTTCACTAATTGCAATTAATAAATGTATTTTATTTCTGAAAATCGTCAATATAGATTTTGCTGAATATGCCTTTTTTTTGGTTTTTATAATTATATCGCACCTGTTCAGGGCTGCTTATTGTGCAACTGATGCCAACTCCGGCAAAGCATTTGATATTTTTCAGACTTTTCTAACAATAACTTTAGAATTATAGTCCATGGGGTTTTAATGAAACATCGTAAAACGCGACTTTCATGGTCGACTGCTATCTGTATAGTACTATTTATTGTCTCTTTTTTAATTATAAGTTGCAACCGGGATAACCCTTTTGATATATACTCGTCTAATTATTTACCAGGGACCCCTCCTCATGTTCATTTCCTTGACAGTCTGATTACCGGTTATCTTCAGGATAGTGTAAAAATACCAATCACCTGGGAAGATACTGCAATCGGCGGCAAAAATGGGGCTATCAAGCTGTTTTTTATAGACTGGAATGGGGATGGAGAATTTTCAGATAGTATAAGTGGTCTTGAAACTGCTACAATAATAATTTCAAAAGTGTTTAATACGCAAAGTAACATTATTCGGATCAAGGCGGTTGATTTTGAAGGTGAAACTTCTGCAATAGACAGCGCATGGCTTACTATAAAAAACAGCACACCTGTGATTACTTCCATAAATGCACCGGTCATACCTGCAACTGTCGAAACCGGAGTTCCGTTTACTATAACAGTGAATTCCACTGATACAGGTGCGGTTGTTGCCCAATATCTATGGGCTATTGACGAAAAGGAGTATTCCCGGACAACTGACTCAGGCTCGATTACACTCTCATTCAATCAGGCCGGGACAAAAACAATTATGGTCAAAGTGCGTGACAGCAAAAAAATTGAATCGGCTGCGCAGATTGTTAAAATATTGGTCACCGATCCATCTGATACTGTTGGTCCCAAAATAGAATTTTTGTCTCCCCTGAGCGTTGATACTCTCAGCAGCGGAAACTGTGTTGTTTCATTGCAGGCTGCGGATGTCGGCGGTGTAACCGGGGTGACTCTTAATGACAATGTCGCTATGCAGCTATTCGGTTCTACATGGCGCGGCACCATTACTCTAAACGAAGGTGAAAATGTTATTTCTGCCGCTGCTGTTGACAAAAATGGAAACCGGAATGTTGCTGACATAAAGGTTTACTATTCTCCGGCGGATTTTGATCAGACTCCACCTGTTATGGCGCTGCTGGCCCCAAATGACTGGACCGATACTGTCAATACAGATACACTGATTGTCAAACTGCTTGCCCGTGATGAGTCCGGAACGGCAGGAATATTTCTTGACAGTGTAAGGATGAGTCTGGATACAGCTGATACTTCCTATTCAACAGTCAGTAAACTTCAGGAGGGATTGAACCGGTTTGTGGTCCGCTCAGTTGACGTCAAGGGAAATATCGGGCTGAACCCTCTGCATGTGTTCTATAAAAAAGAGGCTGTGGATACTGTTGCTCCTATGATTGTGATCAACAAACCCATTGCACTTCAGCATATAGCTGATTCTGCTGTGTTCATTAGCGGAACCATTACCGATGCCAGTCAGATTCTATCTGTAAAAGTAAATGGGGCAGAGGCAGTTTTCAATTATCCGAGCTTTAGCGCCACGTGCCATCTTAAAAAAGGAAAAGATACGATTTCAGTTATGGCAACCGATAAAAGCATCAACCGGAACAGCTCAGAAAAATCGGTAATTGTAATACGAAACCAACCGCCTGTATTTACAGAAGTACCACATGATACTTTTGTTGTGTTCAACACAAGCGTATCTTTCTCTGCAGTTGCAACAGATGATGATATTTCGCCGGTTTTCTCATTAACACGTACACCTGTAACATTTGGAACAGTAACTTCACTTGTATCCAATATGTCTAAAACATCATTCACCTATACTGCCGGCAATGTCGGTGTTGATACATTCAAATTGACTGCTGCTGATTCCTGGGGAGATGCTGATACAACCAGATGGCGGGTAGTCGTACTGGCAGCATCAGACTCGACACCAATAATCACTACTGATCCCGCAAGCCTGCCGGGAGCAGTCACAGCGCTTGACACATGCAGCGCAGTGATAAGTGCCTACGAACCTCATTCCAGACCGCTTGTGTATTCTATTGTCAACCCTGCACCGTCAGGTATTGTTATCGATGGTATAACCGGCAAGGTTACATGGGTTCCCGCTCAAGCGGATACCGGAGCCGCAGTTATTATCATTTCGGCAAGCAATGGCAGGCAGTCAGATTCCATTATCTGGCACATCACAGTCTTTTCACGTGACCTGCCGCCTGTTTTTCATTTTCCGGGAAATCAGGGAGTCAATGAAAACCAGAATCTCAAATTTACGCTTAATGCAACTGATCCCAATAATGATCTGCTTGAATTCTCTTTCGGTTCAACATTCCCTTATGGCGCACAGCTTGACAGTAACAAGTTTTTATGGACGCCGTCATTATCCAGTTCCGGAGAGCACAAGGTCGAATTTATTGTCAGGGAACGGAGCCGCAGACCTTCTCTTTGTGATACTCAGACTATCACCATAACCGTTTATAATACAAATCAGAAACCGCTGCTTTCCAATCCGGGGACAATTTCCGGTGTTGTCAACCAGGTGATGAGTTATACATTGACGGCCTCAGATCCGGATAATGATTCAATCAGATATGGTATGATAAACGGGCCTGCCGGCTCGACAATCAGTGCAGACAGGTTCTCATGGACACCTTCATTTTCAGATGCCGGAACTCAATATGTCAAGTTTACAGCAAGCGATGCATCACTTTCCGATACAATCACTGTCGCGGTCAGAGTAAGCAGTTTTAACAGTGCCCCTGTACTTGTAAACCCCGGTAATAAATCCATTTCTGAAAATCAGCGTCTCCAGTTTACTCTTGCTGCCTCAGACCAAAATGGCGACAGTTTAATATATTCAGCAGGCAATACGCCATCTGGTTCGGTTTTTGACGGGAATGTATTTTCATGGCGGCCCGACTATACTCAGACAGGAGTATATTATGTAAAGTTTTATGTTCGTGATAATGTATTACCCTCTCTGAGTGACAGTCAGACAGTTGCTATTACTGTCAATAATGTCAATGCTCCTCCTGTGCTGACAAGTCCTGGTAATCAGATTGTCAATGAAAGTGCACAGCTTGCGTTCAATCTGACAGCGACCGATGCCGATGATAACAGCCTTGTCTTTACAATGGGTAGCGCACCTTCGGGAACATCACTTATATCAGGGCATTTCACATGGACTCCGACATATACTCAGGCTGGTGTGTACCCTGTCACATTCTACGTATCTGACAACATTTTACGGGATTCACAAACAATAAATATTACAGTGAACAATGTCAACCGGGCACCGGTTTTTACAGATTCGTCGGCGAAAAGTATAAGTGAAAACCAGCTGTTTTCGTTTCAGCTTATGACAAATGATCCTGATGGCAATACGTTACGTTATTTATCTCCTGATCTGCCCGCCGGAGCAGTACTCACTGCAGAGGGTGTGTTTGGCTGGACGCCAAATTATACGCAGGCCGGGAGCTGTGTTGTAACCTTTATTGTGCAGGATAACAGCAATTTATCCGCAATTCTCTCTGACACTGCAAGAATAACTCTGAATGTTCTTAATGTAAATCGACCTCCGGTATTTACAGATTCCACTGCACGCACAGTATACGAAACACAGCTGATCAGTTTTGAGCTTCAGGCAGATGATCCTGATGGCAATCCGGTTCGCTACATTGCAGCAAATCTGCCTGAAGGTGCGGTGCTGACTCTTTCAGGAGCATTTTCATGGATACCTGACATTCAGGATGCTGCAATTTACAATATAGAATTTGTCGCCATAGACAGCAGTGTTTCTGCCGCAGTGCTCATGGATACAGCAGTAGTAAGGATCACAGTGGCAAATACCATTCCCGGTCTGCCTGTACCAGTATATCCGGATGATAATGTGTCGGCACAGCCAAAGACAGTCACTTTTAAATGGAGCAGATCAGCGAATGCCTCAGAGGGTTACTTTTTACAGGTTGCACGTGATGCCGGATTCAGTGATCTCTTTTTTCAGGATTCAACTTTAACAGACACGGTTAAAACAGTTTCAGGACTTTCGAACGGTACTGCATATTTCTGGAGAGTCAGTGCTCAAAATTCCGGCAGCCGCAGCGGCTGGACAACAAGCAGAAAACTATCTACGATACCGGTGTTTGAATTATCTGTAAATGCAGCCAACGGAAGTGTTGCGGTCAGTCCTTCGCAGGGACCGTTTGATTCCGGAACTGTTGTTACTCTTACAGCAAATCCCGCTGCTGATTATCACTTTACAAACTGGAGCGGGGATGCTGCCGGAGTTGATTTGTCAGCAAGTGTGATAATGAACTCGGCGAAAAACGTCACTGCGAATTTCGCAATTAATACGTATCAATTGACAGTTACTGCGGCAGCAGGCGGAGTGATAATTGCCCCGGCCGGTACTTTTCCTCAGAGTGTAAATCATGGCATTGAAACACCTATAGCAGCAGGTGCGAATAGCGGGTATAATTTTGTAAATTGGACTGTGATCAGCGGGAATCCGGCAATTGAAGATCCAACTGATTTCAATACAAAAGTAACATTGACAACAGGTGATGCCGAGGTTCAGGCGAACTTTGCAATTCAGACTTATACTGTGACTTTTACTGAAGGTTCAGGCGGTACAATAAGTGGAACAAAGGTGCAAACTGTTGCTTATGGCGGCAGCAGCACCGAGGTCACTGCAGTTGCAGGTACTGACAGCACATTTACAGGCTGGAGCGGAGATTATACCGGTACTGTCAATCCATTGACAATAACAAATGTTGTATCAGATATGACAATTACAGCAAATTTTGATATCAAGAGATATACAGTAACATTTATTGAAGGACCAGGCGGCACAATAGGCGGAACAAAAGTGCAAACTGTTGCTCATGGCGACAGCTGCACAACTGTTACTGCAGTTGCAGGCACTGATAGTACATTTACATTCTGGACTGGAGGCTATAACGGTTCAGACAATCCATTGACAATAACAAATGTTACATCTGATTTAATCGTAACAGCTAATTTCGTATTGACGCAGCAGGAATAACTGATTTCCAGAACGCCAGGCATTGCATGGCGTGCTGCACTGTCAGGGGAGTTTCATTTTCGAGGTATGATTTACTTTTGCTAAATAGCCCTTAAGGGTTTGCGGCCAGCTTTTGAATAGTATAATCACACAGGCATTGGCCTGTGTGATTATGATGAGATGTAGAATATATCACATTACTGGTTTTATGAGATATGTTCCTGAACCGAAAAGTTTTTTAACTGTACTGCCGTCTATGAAGCTTTGTTTACCTATAGGCAACTGCCCAAGGTGTTTCCCGTTCAAATCGTAAAACATTACTGAATTTACAGAGTTCTGCCAATTGCCCGGTATATGAAAACCGGTCATTGTGGAGAACTTGACAGAGCCGCAAACTGCATTTGCCGCAGATTGCCCTGAAACACTCCTGCTTTGAACGGCTGTTGCCAGTGCTTTGAGATTATTAGAGTGAAAGACCAGATTCTCTTTGACAGTTGCAGCACTCATGCCTGCACCGTGACCGCCGCCTGGAATTGTCTTGAATTCGATACTTATCCCGTTTGCCTTCAGAGTATCTCTCATTGCGCAATTGTAACTGTAAAGAGGCCCCATCTGAACATCGTTATCACCATCGATCATGCGGACCTTTATGCCGAGTGACTTTATTGTGTCCAGATTCTTTTTCACAAAAGTAAATGGGTAGCAGTTGTCAAGAAAGTATTGTTTGTCACTGCCAAAAATATCATTTGGGATTGATTGATCAAACTGCTGCTGGCTGATGGTGTCCCAAGTGACAAGGGCGGCATCATAAGTTGCAATGCTTCCAAAAATATCAGGGTGCTTGAATCCAAGCAGAAGCGTACCGAAACCTCCCATTGATATTCCCTCGATTGCCCTTGATTTGCGATCTGCCTTTGTACGGTAGGTTGAATCGATATGCGGAATGAGTTCTTTTATTATGGAAGATTCACATTTTACAGTACCATTTTTTGAGTCGCTGTAAAATGTATTGCCTCTGCCATTTACAAAGACAACAATAAAGGGCAGTATTTCATTACTGCTGATTGCGTCAGGAAGTACTCCTGAATAGATCTGGCAGTTTGATCCCTCATTTCCTCCCATACCATGCAGAGAGTAAACAACAGGATAACTGTCAGTGGAACTGCTGTATTTTGGCGGAAGATATACATTATAACCTATATCTGTATTCATAAGGGTGCTGTGATAAGTGGAGTGCGTAATGCCGGAAGGAAGGGATCCGGTATTATTCCATTTATAGTTTCCTCCCATTTGTGAAAAAGCAGGTGATAATGTGCCTGCAACAGCGAGAATGAAAAGTGAACTGAGAATGTTTTTCATTTAATCTCCTTTTATGATTATTGATTATTTTGTTCTTAAGTGATGCGTTTTACCGGGAAATTGCCTTGAAAAACTGCATTTATCAGGTTGTGCAGCATAGTTTAAGTTGTAACAAAAGCATTTCATAATTAAGAAAATATACAATAATTTTCGAGCATGGTGTTTTTTGAGTCGGATTTTTTACGAAAGTGGTGAAAAATGCTTCACCACCGTAACAGAAAAAAACTGATTTTACTGTAAGTCAAGTGATGCGGCAGGTTGAAAGAAGTTTTTCAGCTCATTTTGCCGGGATTGTCTATAAGCCGTCTGTTCGTTTCGGGCAAATGAATCGAACAAGCCGATTTTTTCAATGTGAAACTGTTTATTTAAAAATTCACGATTGGTCTTTAGGAATTCAATAATATCCTATCGTGTTTCCATGGTGTTCCCTGTTCTGCAGTATCGGTTTGGTTTTAAATTTAATATACCATAATGAATATAACCTGGCAGTAATAAAATTTATAGTTTAACACTGACATGCAAATTTATAAATGTTCACAGGACGCGCGATACATCAGATCAATTTGAAATTTAATCTGATGTCAATTAAACTTAATTGTAAAGATACATATCAGTTATTTCAAAATTATCCAGTGTATTCATACAGGCACCGACATAGGTGCCGTTTGACCAGATCCCTTTGTACATTCCAAGAAACATCGTTCCATTGGAATTATATACGCCACATTCGGGTACGTAGTGTTTGTAGGTTGTCGGTATGAATGCTCCTGATATTCCCCAGTATCCGCCGCTCACATCGCCATTGGCAATTGAGTTTGTATTCTCACCAAGTACAACCGGTTCTCCATCCGGAGATTCAAGAATTTTGAAAACATGCTGAAGTTCATATTGGGCAGGTTTCTCAAGCAGAACATGGCTGCTATTAACAGAAAGGTAATTCGCCGATCCATAACCATACAATTGATAATCATTGCCGCCAATATGTTTGTAGCCGTATTGTTTCCCGCTGAACATGGTTGTATCCAGTAAACCGATCCCGAATTTTCCATCAATCCAGTAACAGGCTGAATCAGTTTCTCCTCCGCCAATCCAACTGGTGTATGTGCGTGTTACAATACCGGTAATAACAATATGATTGTTTACATTCTGAATAAAGTTTGCTTTTCCATATCTGTATGACGCAGGAAATTCAAGGTTTACACGATTGAAGTTTTTCCAGTAGCATGGTTTTCTCTCGGCATCATCACCTGCAATGTATACAGAATCGGAGTCAATAAAAAGACTCGTGGCTTGAATACCGGAGGCTGTATCTATGAACCGCGGCTTCGGGGTATAAACAGACTGATTCTTTGACAGGGTAAAAGTAATGTATGCCGGTGGGTAAGCACTGTTTTTATAAATACCCACCAGTGCGTGTACTGTGTTTTCCTTTGACATATAGCAACTTATCATTCTTGATGGCTGTCCACTGTTCTCCACTGAATAAATGAATTTATTATCAAACATTATTGCTGCTTTTGTAATTGAGTTCAGTATTGTCAAGTCTCCGGCAAGGAGTAATCTACCATCTAATTCAGGAAAAACAATCGAAGGCAGTATTCGGTAAGTTTCCAATAAAAATACAGGCAGGTTTTCGATGTCCCATGTGCTTTTTGAAGAAATATAGTAAGCCGTGTCTCCGTCTATAAGAGCAGACCGTCCTTCGGTAAGAATAGTAAAACTGATAAAATCGTCTACTAAAAGTGTGCCATAATCAGTAATCATCAAAACTTTATAATTGATTTTTCCATTTTTCCTGGTATATGAAATGGCCTGGTTTTGGCTGGTATTATTATTAAATGACTTGTTTAAAACATCAAGCATGCCCCTTACGGTCCATTTGCCATTGAATGAATAGATACATCCGGCAGCAGTGATCCATGTTCCGATCTCCTGTGAATTTCCGGATGTGTAAGGTTCTGTCGGGGATGAATCTGAATCATCGCATCCTGTCAAAAACAGCCCAGCTGTCAGTAACAGCGCAAATATATGAAATCTCATCTGCTTAACTCCTTTATATACAGACGGTAATCCGGTAATCGTTTTCCGGATTATTGAAAATTAAAAATCCAAACACCTTGTATGCTGCATTCTAAATAGGAATGTTCCCTTGCAGGCATTTTTGTTATTTATTAACAGTAACATTGAAATTATCGGAATGCAATCAAAATGGATAAGCCGAAGTGTTGATAAATATTAGAATTATGCCGACAGAGCTTGATAATGCCTGTGATTAGGAGAGTACATGTATAGCATCAGCTCTATTAAAAAAAGACATAATAAAAATGTCCCCGAAGACATTTCACCATCCGCGATTGACGCGGGGGCAATTCACGAATTACCCCTACGTCAATAATACAAACAGGCACAGTCAGAACAATGTTAACAGGTGATAAAAGAATCAGAGAAGAGAAATACCAAAACAGTAATCGGAGCTGTTGGAGGATGCGGTGGATTAAAAGAACTTTGATTGTGTGTTATTTAAATGACAACAAAGACGTTTTGAATGTATTTACATTGTAAGAATAAAAAATCAGAACGATCGCAGGCCCGATTGAGCAGGATCTATAAAAATGAACCGGACTTTTCTTATCTATTCTTTATTCGAAATTAGATTGTAAATTCACCTTTCCCGACAGATACGCACGAACCGCCAATTCTGACAATATATTCACCATTTTCTATCTTCCCATTCATATGAATTTTTGACGGTCGATTCATTTCAATGCCTTGTTCGTTAATCAACTCAAAATCAAATCCAAAAACATTATGATGTAATAAATATGCGGTCAATGGTCCTGCAGCAGATCCTGTTGCAGGATCTTCAAGTATACCGCAATGCGGTGCAAAAAATCTTGAATGAATGGTTGATTTTTTATCAATAGTTTCGGTTGTGAACAAATATGGTGCTAAACATCCTGTCAGTTTGTAAAATTCTTCAAGTAATATTGCGTTTCCATTTGCCTTTTGAATTGAATTGAGAGAAACAATCGGAACAATCAGAATTTTGTTACCAGTTGAGACTTCCTGAATTGGTAATTTATCTGAAATATCCTGAGGTGTCAAACCTATAAGTTCTGCTATAGCTAATTTATCTGTATATTTATTCTGGAAATTCGGCCTGTTTTGTTTCATCCAGATAATATCGGGCTTGAATTCCAATGGAATAATTCCAACTTTCGTTTTAAGTCTCAGTATCTGTTTGTCGATTGTCCATAAATTAAGAATTTTACATATAGCGAATGCGGTTCCGATGGTTGGATGTCCGGCAAACGGGACTTCCTGTTTTGGAGTAAAGATGCGGATTTCGAAGTCAGCATCTTTGTCTTTACTATTAAAAATAAATGTTGATTCAGAATAATTTACTTCATTCGCAAGCCGCTGCATTTGATTGGATGTCAAATCGCTAGCATCAGGAAATACAGCAAGTTGATTACCTGCATAGGGTACATCCGTAAAAACGTCAAGAAAAAGACATTCTTTATTCATTACTTTTATTCCTTTTGTCAAAGTTCAATTCAATTTGGAAGCACGAATTTCTGCCACGTAGTTCGTTGTTGTTTCGCCGTGCCCGGCTCCCTTGTTTTTGTGGCAAACACTGCGTGAATCCTGTTTTTTATTCTATATTGAGACTTAGTGCGTGTGTCAGGGTGAGCAAAAAGCATTGATACTGCATGACTCCAAGGTGAAAATGTACGTGACTGTTTACCAATACCATATTTTTTTGCAATTTTTGCAACAAGATATGCCGGAATATTTTCAACTACCTGTTTCAATAATGTAAATTAGTGCTTAGCTGGCTTCATTGTAGCAATCCTTGTTTAAATTTTTCGTAGACTTTAAACATGTTAAATGGCCAGCTATATTGTCAACGTTTCTGAATTTCTATGGGATGGTAGTGAAATATTATAGATATTTTCTATAGCTTCTTTATTGCCAGATTGGTACATGTATGAAGCATTTATTGAACGCACTTCGTTTTATACATACAAAAAAGCTCTATTTAATTCCAATAGGCCTTTTTATTCTCTTTTTTTTAATATCCTTTTATAAACGTGAGGTATCAATTTATCCCGATATACCTGAAAACAATATTATTGAATTCAGTGATCAAGCCAATGGAGGTAATTCCAGAGTTGACTTTTGTGACAATAGTTCATCTGCAATCACTGTAGGGTATACTCTGGGTGAGAAACTGCAATATCCATATGCCGGGATCAAATTTGTCCTTAAAGAAGCTTCCCGATACAAGAATCTCTCTGCATATGATTTTTTTTCAATAGATCTGGAATCGAAAACACAACTGGATTTAAATATTTTCTTCCACACAATTATACCAGGATACACTGATGAAGCAAATGCTCTTTCATACCGCTATTTTTTAAAAACCTTTAAATGTCAGCAAAAGAAACAACAATTTACTGTTCCTGTTAAATCCTTCACTACACCAACATGGTGGTATGTTATTAATAAATTACCGGATGATTCACTTCCGGAGGAGACATTCAAGGAAGTTGCTGAAATAATAATCGAAAACGGATACATTTACGAGCCCAACCAGCCCTATACTTTTACCATTCATAAATTAGTTATGCGTAAAGATATGGTTAAAAGAGCCCTCTTGACTCTTTATTTATGCCTTGGATGGTTCCTGTTTTATGGATTTCTTTATTTTTTAAATAGAAATTTTACGAAGAGTGAAAAGAAAAAAGTTGTCATTTCCTATAAGCCACTTGTTGTAGACAACAATTCTGATCAGTGTTTAAATAGAATTGTAACCTATATTGCAAATGAATATAAAGATCCCGGGCTTACCGTGAACCGCATTGCCAGTGAAGTCGGAATATTGCCTAACAAAGTAACTCAGATTCTGCGTGAGAAGAAAAACTGTAGTTATAAACAGTATCTTAATGCAATCCGCCTTACCGAAGCGAAACGCCTATTATTAGAAACGGACAGAAACATTGTCGATATAGCCTTAAAAGTAGGATATAACAGTATAACACATTTTAATAGAATTTTTAAAGAAATGGAAGGCATCTCACCCCGGCAATTCAGAATATCTGCTTTAAAAAAATAACCATTTTCCACGATTTTTTTATTCATTTCGTTGATGTGCATCTGCCGCATATGCACATTTTTCAAAGTTTTTCTTCTCATTAATTTTAATTATCTGTTTATTACATAAAGATTTGCCCACCTTAAAAAAATGTTCAGAAAAGTAAGCAGTTTTGAGTATTAGAATTTTTTAACTTTAAATACTGTTTGATATCTTTCATTTATACTTAATTACCGCTGTAAGGAGATAATCATGAAGTCTTGGTTGTTTGGGATCCTACTATTTAATGTTACTCTTTTCAACCTTCAGGCAACGCCAGTTTCACAATACGGGGCGATTAAAAAGCAGGGGGCAAAAATCGTCGGGGCAAACGGAGATCCAGTTCAGCTCGCAGGGCCAAGCCTTTACTGGTCGATATGGGGTGGTCAAAAATTTTACAACAGCAACGTTATCAGCAATATTGCAATGACCTGGAATGCATCATTGATCAGAGCTGCAATTGCAGTTGAGAATCCAGGCGGATACCTTGAAAAACCAACGGAGCAGTTGACATATGCAAAAACGGTAGTTGATGCTGCAATAACAAATGGTATCTACATCCTTGTAGACTGGCATGATCATAACGCAAATCTTCATATCACCCAGTCAAAAGAATTCTTCTCTGAAATGGCCAAAACTTACAAGAATACTCCTAATATCATATGGGAAATCTGGAATGAACCTGATAATGTAAATGGAACAGGCACCAATGAATATGATACATGGGATGATATCCGTAAGTATGCCGATTCGATTATTCCTGAGATTCGAAAATACAGCTCCAACCTCATTGTTGTCGGAACCCCGAACTGGTCATCAGATCCTGCATCTGCGGCAAGAAATCCGTTAGAGGACACAAATGTAGCGTATACGTTGCATTTTTACGCAGGAACGCATGGCGCTTCTGTCAGGACAAATGCGGAAACAGCCATGAGTAAAGGCGCAGCAATATTCATTACAGAATTTGGTACTACTGATGCCGCAGGTGGCAAAACTGATAGCACTCTCTATTTTGATGAAACAAAAGTCTGGCTGGACTGGGCTGATATCAAGGGAATCTCCTGGGCAAACTGGTCACTCTCCAATATCCCTGAACCCTGCTCTGAATTAGTTCCCAGCGCGTCAACATCAGGTATATGGGCAGATTCAGATTTGTCAAAATCAGGCAAATGGATACGTGACAGACTACTTGCCAGACCCGCAAATCAAAGTCCGGATTCGGCAAAAATCCTGACAGCCGTACAAGGAAACGGATCAATAACAGTATCCCCAGGCGCTACGCAGGTTTTAAAAGGCACCGAGGTTACATTTACTGCTGTACCCTCTGAAGGCTCTTTGTTTAAATCGTGGAGTGATGCATCTGCTTCAACCGATAACCCTTTAAAGCTTACCATAGAAGAAAATACTTTACTTGTTGCGATATTTACTCCTGACAATGGCAAAAATATGATTAAAAACAGCGATTTTTCAAGCGATTCCGATTGGTTTTTCTGGGTAGATACTGCAAATGGCAACGAAGCTGTCAATAAATTTGATAATTCACAGGCAAACATTGATATAACCAATACAGACACTTTGAATTGGGGTATTCAGTTATCACAAAGCAATCTTGAACTGGATAGCGGAGCCACCTATACAATAACCCTTGATGCCTGGTCGACAGATTCGCGCAGTGCATTTGTCGGGCTCTCATCAGCTGAAACCTGGCATTATCAAGGCGGGGCGTCTATTGACCTGACCGCTGAAAAACAGTCATTTACTATTACAATTACTCCCGATTCCAGCACCACTGGAGGAATATTTCAAATAAATGCCGGAGGTTCTCTATTGCCAATTTATATAGATAATGTACAAATGATAAAAACTTCCGATGTCAAAGTAATTAACAGATCTGTTTACAAAAGCAGGACATTATCTTTCAGCCGCATTGGAGACCGGATCTACTGGACACCATCATCACAGAATACAAAAGTTATGATTTCCGATATGAGGGGACGTGTCGTTCAACCAGCAACAATTTCCAATCCTGTTCTCTTGACAAAATTAACCAAAGGAACTTATCTGTTTGTCATTGATAATGGCGTTCAGAAACAGGCGTTTTCGATTTTTAGATAATGCTCCGGCACTTCTGTGAACACATACGAACTCTCGATGTGTTCACATAATCACATTTTGTAAATAATATATATGGACATAACATTTTAGAAATATTTAATCAGTATATGCTTTAAATAATGATTCCCCTGAAATCTGCCAACCCGGCATCAATAAAAGATCTTTCGGTTTTTTCTTTGGTAAATTTCATTGTTCCTCGATTATTATGAATCAACTGAGAAAGTTTATTCGCTTAAAGGTGAAAAAAAAGATATGAGGTCTCTGCAAAAATGTAAATTATCATTTGTCATCATAAGGTGATATTGGTAAAAG
>Ga0209373_10000478_pt1 | contig 65089 bp, 70 predicted proteins | sample Higcelweek5metaG_FD_187173 | JGI IMG/M metagenome (GOLD analysis project Ga0209373, IMG submission 187173) | Freshwater pond sediment microbial communities from the University of Edinburgh, under environmental carbon perturbations - High... | ecosystem: Environmental > Aquatic > Freshwater >...
CCCGCCGCAATGGCGGGTTTTTTTATGCCCAATCTGTTAAAATATGAGTTGACCTAGGGGTGTATTTCAATGGTAGAATCCGGGTCTCCAAAACCTGTAATGGGGGTTCGATTCCCTCCACCCCTGCAAGTAAAAGTTCCTCCTTTATAGAGGAACTTTTAGTTTGTTGAGACTGGGAATCGAACCAGTCGCAGGCGTGACGACGCCGAGACCCGACCCGAGGCAAATTCACCAAAATTTGACCGAGGGTTTCGATTCCCTCCACCTACCTACGACTCCAATTTCTGATATATTTAAATTATGAAACGAAAAAGAATCTCACTGATCTTGATTGTCGCCATAATCGCCGTCTTGGGTGGAATAGGGTTTTTATGTTACATAAATAGAACTCCCTACCCAACTATTTCAGAAAGTACCTTTTATCCTGCCATATACAAAGAATTTCAAATGGAACAGAGAAACTCCGGTGGTCAAGTCTCTGAATCAAAGGAGCTCAGCCTCTGGTGGATAGGTAAGGACAGCCTCAATATTAATAACGATAATTCCTCTGGCGTAATACTTAATAGCGCTCCCTGCTCGGCCGTCTCAGGTCCAAATTTCAGGGCAATTGCTCAGGACATCGGTTCCAACATTGATGCGATTATGAAACAAAAAGGTTTTAAAATAAATTCGCAAAACTCCTCCAAATCAATCGACGACGAACAATTTTATGACTATATTCAGGCCTACGAAAAAGGTACAACAAAAGCCGTGTTTGTTGCAGATCCTGATTGCGGTTCTTCCTTAAAAGATAAAACGATGCGCTACACATATACGTTTATGTTTACTGATAATTTTGATAATAACTATCAAGAACAATCTAAATATTTGAAGGATTTAGGATATAAAAACAATACAGTTCGTGTTATCAACAAACTCGGCGATTTTGCCTTTTTAGAGGTTCGTTGGAGGCGAACCGGAGGCTACACCGTCGCCAAATTAATTAATGAAAAGTGGGTTAAAATCACTGGCGGTCAAGAAGAACCAAGTTGTGAAATAATCAATAGGTATAAAATCCCCCACCAGCTTGGTAGATTGGTCGAAAAATGTTGGGATTCAAGCGAGAAACTTATCGATAATCCCAACTAATAACTAATCCCATTTATCAGATCCCTCGACCGAAGACTCCGATTCCCTCCACCCACCAGACAAAAGACTCCAATTCCTGATATATTTAAATTATGAAACAAAAAGGCATCACCTTAATTCTGGCGATTGTTATCGCTCTGATCATAATGGGCTATCTGCTATATAAATCAGGCGTTGTTAATATCCCTTTTGTATCAGAACACTCAAAAACCTCGTATTCTTTAGACTGCGAACCAAAAACCAACGAGTGCTCTCTCTTTAGTAAGAACAAATTAATCAATAAATTTGTTCTTCCGGAAAAACCATTTTCTGCCTATATTTACACTCCAAAGAATATTTTAGCGGTGGCTACGTATAAAGAAGTTATAGGTGAAGATCCCATTAACCTGTACGTCGTCAAGTTAAACGAGAATAATAGTCCGGTAAAAATTCATTCCGGATATATGGGTGACCAATCGCCTACAGAAATAACTAATGTTGATTTTTCACCCTCGGGAAATTATCTCGTAATTGACCAACTTGACTGGGAACTAACTTCTAGTATTATGATCTCATTAACAGGAAACAAGGAACTGAAGAGCAAGCCAGAACACTACGGAACATTATCCCCCGCTTGGTCTCCTGATGAGAAGCATTTCCTAACATACCTAACAAGCGACATGTTGGGGTACAAAGTAGAATATGGAACCATAACTTCGAGTGGCTACGAAACCTTTGAACTTACTCCGTGTCCAAAAGAAATAAGTATGAGTATGGACCCGCAAAAAGATGAGATAAAAACATACTGGAACAGTGACGGTGGAGGAATTATCGAGTTCAAAGACGGAAAAATTAGTCCCGCCAAATACTCATATTACAAGTTTAGTTCCAATTCAAACACACTTGAAACTTTAAATCAAAAACCGGATATGAAAAGTCTAAAGTTGTCCACCATTACCAAGCAAGAGAAAATCTTGCAATATTCAATTAAAAATTAAATATTTCATGAAACGAAAAAGAATCTCACTGATCTTGATTGTCGCCGTAATTGCTGTTTTAAGTGGAATAGGGTTTTGGGGATACAGAAACGGTTTCCATAGGATATTATTGCTTACAAAAAAATCTGCTTTTGTTGGGATGCTTTCTGCTCAATGTTCCGACAATAAAATCGGCGATAAAAACTTACTTCCCTTTTTAATATCAGACGATGTAAATATAGTTTCACTAAATTGTCTTAATACTAAAGAGGGTGGTTATTTAGAGGTCGAATATAAATATAAAGAAGATATTCGCAGACTATATGTCTACAGCAAAGATTCTGTTGAACTAGGAGGCGGCATTGCTCACCTTTACCAAGAAAACATAGGTAAGACCGTCTATTCAAAAAACGACATCACCATCTCACTTTATTTAACAACCCCAGATGCAGGACCTCTTACACCCAATGACTTGGGGATCGGCCTTCATGGAATCAAAAGGATTAAAACCAGTTCTAATGAAACCCTTTACATTGGAATATTTTCTGACCTAAAAAAAGAGTCGATAAAAAATGAGTTGGTTAATTTGGCAAAAAAATATGTTTTCAATGACCCAGCCATAGGGATAGACATCGTGAACGTTTCTCAGGCTACCGAACCCATTGAGGAGTATTTTTCAAAATCAAGGTTGGGCAGTATCCAATCAGACATTGAAAATCTTAAAGAAACTCTAGGTTGTTTCACAGCTCAACTCGTACCTTCTTCATTAAATATCGACAGCGCAACACTCGTAGGTATCTGGCAAGCAAGTGGAGGTATGGCTGCCGGTTGGGCTGACAGATATCATTTTTATGAAAATGGTAAATTTCATTTCTATCCCAACCAAATGAGTTGCAAACTACTACGAGTTGAAAAACTGGGAACGTGGGAGTTAAAAAATGGATCATTAAAAATTACAACAACAGCTGAAATTGAAAATAATTATAAATGTCCAAATTGTAACAGTTGTGTCAGTGTGAATACAAAAGAAACCGTAATGAAAACGCCAGTCATCAATGAGTACAAATTTGAGTCACCAAAAATAGAAAGTGGCGATTTTTACCCAAGCACAAAACTTGGAGAAATTAGATATTGGAAATTCAGTGATGATCCTACAAAGTATGCCCTAGAAAAGTTTCCTCTAGAATAACAAGGGATATTATCGCTCCACGTCTCGACCAAAGACTCCAATTCCTGATATATTTAAATTATGAAACAGAAAAGATTTTCACCGATTCTGATTGTCGCCATTGTCGCTATCTTGGGTGGAATAGGGTTTTGGGGACTAAAAACTCAAACCCAAGGTTGGAAATTATATAAAAACGATACTTACCATTACAGTATTAGGTATCCAAACAATGCATTTGTTTTTGCTCCTGATCTTGATGAAAGAAATTTATTAGAAAAAGGAAAATTGTCGGAAAATAACTTACAAACAGTTCAATTTAGAAAAAACAATAATGACACTAGTTCTGTAATATTAAATTCAAACATTGACAAAACCAGCCTACTTTTTAATATATCTGTCATTAAAAATCCAAAAAACTTACCTGCAAAAGATTTATTAATCAGCCAATGTGAACAATGGAAAAAAGAAGGAGACCCCTGTCCCGACACCAAGTACGAGGAATATAAAATGCCGGACGGAACCAACGCTGTAATCTCAACCGTAAAGGTCAATTCAAATCTAACTAGCCAATATTTCTACTATCCGGAAAATGGCTTTATTATTACTATCGCTTTCGGTTCTGGAGATCAAAATACTCAAGACCAAGTTATAAAATCCTTCAAAAAAATAAAATGAAACGAAAAAAAATCTCACCGATCCTGATTGTCGCCATAATAGTCGTCTTAAGTGGAATAGGACTGTGGAGTTATAAATCAGGAAATATTAACATCAAAACAAAAGGCTCTATTGTTTCAACGGTAGTACCCACACCATCAAACTCCACAATTACGCCAAAACCCTCATATGCTCCCGTAATAGTCCCTGATATAAATACAAATTTAGTAACTCACAAAAGCAAGTATTTTTCTTTGTCTTATCCTTCAAGTTGGTATAAGTGGAACTTTGGGAGAGGAGTGGATCGTGAAGATTTTCAGATAAACACAATACCATCAGAAGACGTAGATAGTTCGTCCGGATTTTCTGTCATATCAGTGAGTGTAGGAACAGTATCTGAAAGTACTGAAAAAACTCCAGAGGAATTTAAATCAACTTTAAAATCAGCAAGTTATAAGAACATTAAAATTACTTCAATTGACGGAAACCCCGCGCTTATTTATGAAGATGAATCGGACAATCAGCCGAGTTATACAAAAACAATTTGGACAAGGAAAAACGACTCTCTATATGAAATTCGTTGGATAGTCCTTGATTCTAAATCAATAAAACTCAGAGATAGTATTAAGTCCTTACACAGCGCTATGGTCGACAAAATTTTCTCCACCTTTAAATTCGTGGAATAAGACCTTAAATCTCCTCATCCGCCCGAAGACTTCGTCCTCTACACCACCCCATAATCTTGACTTTTAGCCATAATTAAAGTATCCTTCCCCCATTCGGTAAGTTCGCACCATAAAAATAAAAAGGAGGACGAATATGAAAGGCTGGTCATACGCTTTGCTTGTATTGGTACTGCTGGGCATTCTCACACTGACGGTTTTACTCTTACCCCAAGCCGATGAAGTCAAAAATATTGTCATTGGTATCTTCGCCTGGATAATTAACTCAGTCTGGTGGCTCATAAAGATAGTTACTTTTCTTGTTTATATTCTAGTTATACTTTTGAGCCCGTCTATTCTCGGCTACAACTCAAGAGAGTGGTTTTCAAAAATATCAGAATACCTTGGCGAAAAAATAACCGGCTGGCAAACCACAATCGCCTGTCTCATACTTAGCCTGATTATTGGAACCGTCTGGATTCATCTCGTTTCCATTGCCCCCTCAGTTATTAACTTTTCTATGGGTGATGACTCCATGGGTCCACTCAAGCACGCACCTTTCTGGTGGGGTTTCGGTAGCTTTATCGCTTTTTGGATAGGTTATTTGATTAACCTTCTTGAGGAATCCGGCTCATACAATCTCGACAATGAGTATCTACCCGCCCGCCCACCTTCAAAAAAATAGTAATTTTCAAACCCGCTCTCAAGGCGGGTTTCTATTTGAAAATATAGACCCCATAGCGTAGAATACGCCCATCGCAACTTAAAAATTCAACTGGAGGAAGAAATGAAAAAAGGAAAAAAAGTACCCGTAAAAATTGTCACCCAAAACAGTGCATCAAACCGAAGTCCCGCAGTCAGCGTTGATCTAAATGCCGAGGAAGTAAGAATTCTCATCCACTTCTCTGACGGAAGCATAAAAGAAATATTCAACGGAAAAGAATTTTCAGAAGATAAATTTATGAAGAAGGCGAAAGAACAGAGCCTCATTCCCAGTCGGTAACTCCAAAACATAACAGGAGGTGTTCCATGGATCTTTCGGTAAACTACGACTCGTATGAAAGCATGAAAGAAGCAATCAAAAGTCTTGAGAACTTCAGTCAATTGGTCGATGCAAGACACGAAGCAGGCTATAAAAGAGGTGAGCGACTTCGACAATGGGTACTTCTTGGTCGTTTTGTCCTCGATTCCTGTGGAAACTTCAGCAAGATCATAAAAGACTCTCGCTGTATCATCCCGGCAGAAAAATACCCCACCCTGCCCAAGGTCATGTTCTTGGACTCAGTGATTGCCCTCAATGCCGAACGGGAACTTCCGGATGAGCATCTTTCGATCGGCTACTCCCCTTCCTGGCTTCCACCGGCAAACCAGATTTGTCCGGTCTGCAACAAGGGTTGGACCATCGAAAACTGTCACGACTTTGTCGATAGCCATAAATCCCAAGTTGTTGATCTCTCCCCGTATACAAATCAGACCATTGCCTACTTCAAACTACACTGGAACCGTTCCCCCAAGGTATTTTGGTTTGTTCAACGGGAACATTCTCTGCAAAACAAACGCTACATCGACCACACAATTCCCGCAGGTGATTGGAAATGGAAACACCAAGTCAACGAACATGGCTGGGTCGACGTCAAAGATGACCACGTTATTGAAGAGGGTGATCACATCTTGGTCAACATCTGGACACTTCGGCACGAAAAATGTTTCCGCAAACGCCAAGCCAAGCTCGAACGGGCATTCTTCAAAAGCGTCTTTCAAAGTGCCGGTTACAAAGACATACGGATGACCGAAATCCCCAATCAATACGATGGAAGCGACTGCACAGCTTGTGCCCCTTGGTACAACGTGGTTGCCGACGGTATTCCTTTCACCATCGGCTGGCGCAAGCGGGTAATTAACATCTCCACGCCCCACAAACGACTCAACCTTGAATCCCTCTTCCGCAAAGAAGACGTCACCAAAGCTGAGCACTATATCCATGCTTGGGGTCGGAAAAACTGTGTTAGTTACCTGAAAAAGATCAAAAGCACGGTCAACTCGCCATTCTGGTTCGTTCACAAAGCCATCTTTCTTCCCCATCTACTTCTTCAGGGAATCAGAGATCAGATCGGTTGGCTTAGTTTGAGGATCAAATCTCCCGAACTCTACAAGAAACTCAAAAGTAACAAAAAATAAATATATATCCCGCCCAAAAGGCGGGATTTTTAATATAAAATTTGTCTATGCAAGAATCAAAAGAAAACCATCGCCCTCTTGAGCTAGTATTCGTTCGACACGGAGAATCGGAAGGCAATGTCGCCGTCAATGCAGCAGAAACCGGTGATGCCAGTCTTTTTACCGACGAGTTTAAAGCCCGTCATAGCTCCACTTGGAATCTCACCCCAAAAGGAGAAAAACAAGCCATAGCAGCCGGAAACTGGATAAAAAAGAACATCAATGGCGGAGTCTTTGACAGTTACTATGCCTCCACCTATAGGCGAGCCAAGCGCACCGCCGGTCTTCTTGGTCTCCCTCATGCCATCTGGCATCTGCGTGACTACCTCCGCGAGCACGACTGGGGTAATTTAGATGTCATGACCGACGAGGAGCGTCACCTCAAGTACCCCGAGATCATGAAGGGTCACCAAATCAATCCTTATTACTTCTCCGCTCCTGGTGGTGAGTCTCTTGCCGATGTCCTTATCCGTGCACGCGTCGGTATTATCGCCACTCTTTATCGTGACGTTCCCAACAAGCGCGCTATTGTGGTCAGCCACGGTAATATGATGTGGCCAGTTAGAATCATCATGGAAAATCTGCTTCCCGACGACTATCTTCGCCTGAAAGCTGCCAAAAATCCTCAGGATAAAATCAATAACTGTCAGATTTTTCAGTACACCCGTATTGACCCAAAAACCGGGAAAATCAACGAAAGATTCAGCCATATGCGCTCAGTTTGTCCATGGAAACTTGACCCCAAACTTGATGCATGGCGCCCGATTATTCACAAAAAATACACCAACAAAGAACTGGCTAACAGCTAGTTAAATATATCAATCCACCAACTTCTATATCACCAATTGAAATTTATATCTCCGTCATTCCCATTTCTTCGGGGAACGTTACACTCTCCGGCACTATCACAAAGAAAGTTCTACACTCGTCCGTCACCTTTTTCTTTCCGTTCACCGGGTTTATCCGAATATCCTGATCCCACCAGCGGTTACTAAACTCCGACAGGCGGATAAACCTATCCTTCTCGGCGTAATGACCATAAGGGTCAGCTATCCGGACATAGTTTTCGTTTGTATCCACATCCACCACCACGCAGTAATGTCCATGAGTGCCGTCGTTGCTCTCGTATGAATAACCTGCTTCAGCCAGTGCCTTCTCACTTACTCCTACATATCCTGTCTCATCATACTCATCCGCAATCTCAAAAATCCCCTGCCAGTCCACCCCTACGGGATAGTTGTACTCACGCACAATTTTCTGAAGTTCGGTGATCGTCCCAAATCTCTTTACCCAGAACTTCATCCCCGGAGCTAGTGTTTTTACTGTTCTTCCCATCAAATCTACCGGTATGCCGTGCTTCATCACCGTCGACTGTACTCCTGCTATATCGACCACCTGTTGCTGATCAATTTCGATTCCGTAATGGGATAAAAGCATCTTAATCGTGGCCGGACCACAGTAAGTCTCCATCAGTTGTCTGACTCTTGAAAGTGAGGAAAAAGCTGTGGTGTCTCTATCTTGCATGGCAGTATTTTACTACCAAAATCGGCTCTTTAAAGCGTTCTTGCGTACTTTGAGAGCAGACTGGCCATAATCTCGTCAAAACTCACTCCGTGAAGTGCCAAAACCTCGGTCAAAGGCAGCCCCATGTCCGGTCCAAAAGCTGTGTTCGGATTGCTGTCTGTGAAGTAAGGGATGTTGGTTTCCTGATCAACACGCACATCAAACTTGGCGTAGTCTTTGTGTTGCAGACCGCGGAAAGCACGGATGGAAAGCTGGGCAATCTTACTCGCTAAAGGCTCCTCGACATGCTTATAGGTATAGGCCTTGAGATCGTCGTACGAATTAAAACTGGTGAAGTAGTGCTTGCCGTCCGGTTTCTTCCGGAAAACCTTCTGCCCCATGTAAACATGCTTTCTTGCCCCGTCGTCATAAACTACCACCGTCACCTCCGCTCCGTCGATAAACTGCTCCACAATCACCGGAATCTTGTAGGTGCTGACCATCTTATTTACCTTTCTCTGAGCCTCTGAAACCGTCTCTTTGACCGCGTGGTCATCAATTCCGACACTTCCACCGCTCTCATTTAATTTGACGATCAGAGGCAGTCCAAGGTCTTCCTGAACCGCCGTTTTTGCCCTGCGGATAAACTGAAATGCCGGGGTCGGAATGCCATAGGCCATCAGAAGTCTTTTCGTTAGATTACGATTATTGCCGATAACCAGTCCCTCCATGCCCGCTCCCGTGTAAGGCAAGTTTGAAAGCTCCAAAGCCGCCGGAACTGAAGTCTGTAGTCTGTCTTTGCCTTTAAGTGTGTCCACCAAATTCACCACCAAAGATGGTTTATCAACCAACAGATTAGTCAGGAAATACTGGTCACCGGGAAGTGTTTTTGTTTGAATACCCATCTTTTCGATCCTCTCAGCCACCTCTTTTGCTCTGTCTTCTACCTCCACTTCGGCATAATAGGCCTCAGTTGTCGGGAACATCTCCCTTTCCACATGAGAGTAAGCCACCACTACCAAACCCAGCTTCTTTAAAGCCTCTTTGTCTATTCTTAGCTTCGCTTTCTTGTGAGTTTTTGGAGTCACCGACTCCTGTTTTTCTTCCGACTTTACCTCTTCCTCCTTCACCGCCTTTTCGTCAATCTTCTCAGCCTTCTTTTTAATGCCCAATAAATCTTTAATTCCAATCATACTTCAGCTTAACATTTTTGGGCTTCAAAAATCAACCGTTACTTCTCTTTTTTTCAATCTCTGTCAGCTTTTTATAGCTTAAAACATACAAGGCACTCATCTCCCTTGAGTCCGCCTCATAAAAGTGTTTTCCCCGTCTCTCAAACCCGCAAGCCTCCGCCACCCTCATAGAACCGGCATTTTTCTCATCAATAAAACAAAAAACAAATACTCCCGTACCCTCTTTTATCCGGTCCAGTCTTTTAAGCTCCAAACATGCCTGCCGTACCGCGCTTGAAATCTGCCCGTTGGGCGCTTTCGGCAGTTTGGCAAAGCTAATCTCAAAGACTTTATTGTCATTTACCTCCTGTTTTTTGATAAAACCGGCTCTTATCATTCTGTTGGCTATCATCTTTTCCTCGGCTCCGGCATAAAGGTACACAAATCCCTGCACTTGACCAATCTCACTTGGGTTATCCGGAAAAATCTCTTTTGTGCCTGAAACGGCAAACATATAGTACCTTCCATAAACTCCTTTTTCATCCGCCCATTCATACCTGTCTACCTTAGACATTCCGGCTACGCTATCCATCATTTCCTGTACTTCAGGATGATCAACTATCTTCCTCAATCGGATCATATCTTCTCTGTTTCCCGAGTCAAAAAATCTGATCGCCGATCTCTCTCCGGGGTATCTTCTAAGCTTTAGTTCATTTTTATTCATCCTCATTAGATTATCATCCATTTACCCCCATTTACAATAGAACTTGACTCTTTGCCTATAATATTGTAACATTCCCCCGATTGCTGCTTTTTAACAATCCATCTCATCCGAAGGAGTGTCCTATGAACATGTTCCGGAATATTGCCTACAACCTGAAAAAGGCCCAAGAAAAGGTTCGCCGCTGGATCGCCGCCGATCTGATCACTGAAGAAATCGGCCGCCGCCTGCGTGCCATGGCCGCCGTCTTCCCTGACTTCGCCAAGCAACTGGCGGAAGCCGCCTCAGTCGCCGAAGCAGAAGAAAAAGCCGCCAATGTCGCGATCGACAAAGCCAACAAGGCCAAACTCGAAGCCGAGATCAAACGCCAAGCCGCCCAAGACAAAGCCGCCGGCGTTAAACTGCTCAAAGGCTAATACCCCTCCTGGCCGCGCGAATGCGCAAATTTCCCCGCTCAAACAAGCGGGGATTTTTTTGACAAAATCAAGCCTAGATGTTATTCTGAGCCGACCAGTACGCACCTGAACAAAATCTACCCGTGGAGGTAAAAATGGAAATTTTATTTGGCTGTCTTCTCGGAATACTTATCTCAGTAATAATCTTATGTATCGTTACCGGTAACAGAGAACAAGATACCATTGTGATCAAAGAATCATATTTTGACGGCTCCATAGTCGTTACTCATACTTGGCACCGAAACAAGGGTCAAGGAAACGACGAGATTCTCTTCGAGTTTCTCTCACCCGCACCAACATCGTATCACGTCGAGTTTACCAACCCGAATGACCCTGACGATGATAAATTTCTTCCCGAGGAATTCTTTGTATATCTAAATCATGACGCACCACAAAAACGGCTGATTTCACATCCGGAAATTACGAAATACCTTGGCATCACCATCTCTGAGCACGGCATAAACGGCGCAAATGAGACACACTACTTTTAATTTCAGTTACACCTTTCCCCGCTTACACAAGCGGGGATTTTTATATCAATCCCATAATGACGTTAGTGATTATGGGCGCAGATATAAGAGGAAGCACAGGATGATATTTCCATAATAGATATTATGGAAAAGAAAACGAGCAAGCTCTTATGACAAAACATTCCCCTATTCATTCTCTACTTCATGTGTTAGATTACTTGAAACGTACTCTGACATAGAATCTGACATAGAAAAGGAGGAAGAATGAGCGGTCTTAAAAATATATCCTTACCACGGACTCCAACTCTTGCCTTGATTACCCGTCCGGACACCATTTACGCTGTCCAACAAGCCTTCACCCGAACCAAAAGAATCTTTATGGTTGACACCGTTACCTTGGAATACATTGATGGTCTTGTCAACGAACCCGACGTTCTTCTGACTCTCACTCCACCGCCGGCATCAATAGAGACTCTCCAGAGACCAATGGGTTTCATTCAGGGACCACCCACAGTAATAAAACCCAAAAAACCCAAAGCCTCGGAAGCTGATGCCAAGTTATATTTTTACTATCCCTCGACCGATCAGTTATCCGGCTACGACCAAAAAAGCGGTATTACTTACTTGGTCCTTCGGGTCTGGCACGATGCCGAAGTCGAGAAGTGGAGAAGGAGAGCTCAAAGAGTAGCCAAAGAAATGGCTGTTCTAAATGGTGGTGAACCGGCAGTTATGTTCAGTATCACCAGCTCCATCATTCCCAATGATCCAAACGCTCCCCGCCGCATGATACTTGACCCTCACGGAAACGATGCCGAGTACTCCGTCAACGCCGTCTCCCCCTTTCTTCTTCCCAGTAGAAAAGTAAGTAAATGGTTAGAAGATGAATAAACCCCCGACCCTCCACCCGGAGGGTTTTTCTTGCCTCAAACTACTTTTTCATGTCCAGTATCGACTTCCCGTACCACTTAGCTTCCAGTACTATTTCCCTATTCTCCAGATACCTCTCCACGATATCCCTGTCTCCCATCTCTTCCACCAAAAATCTTAAAAACTCTTCCTCGCTCCTCTCTTTTTTACTCGCCAAGTACGAAAGATATATCATCTGCCCCACCAGATCGGCGTTAATCACATCCAGTGCATCTTGCCCATCAAGCACAAAAATATGATCTCCTTTTCCCAAGTTAAAGATGTGTTCCCTGTGTGACGACTTGAACTTTCTTTGCTCATGTTCGCTTGACTTGACCTGTACCGGAACAATTAATCCTTCTGTCCATACTCCGATCGCCGATAGCAATTTCTTGTCTACTTTCATAAAAATATCAATTCCAAAAATATCATCGTCGTCACCCTTTTCCGTCTCTCTTATCTCACTTATCCACGAATGTGCACTTAACACTTTTATTGTTCTTTCACAGGAAGTTCTACATCTCTCTTTTGGGTTTATTACCCACGCCCGCTGACGTTTTCCGTCATCATCAAGATCCTTATACTCAATTCTTGCCATTAGAAAGCATTCTAATACCCAAGACTCTCTTTGGAAACCACCAGTTTTGGTGTGCTAATATCTAAGCATGCCAAAAATTGTCACCATCGGTGGTGGAACAGGCGCCCCTATCGTCACTCAGGCACTTCTTCTGGCCGGTTATAAAAAACTCTCCTGTATCGCCGCTTCCATGGACTCCGGCGGAAAAACCGGCATAATCAGATCCGATGAACGCGATCAGGTCATCGCTATCTCCGACTTGCTCCGTACACTCATCTCCCTCATCGGCAGTACTAATCATCAAAAAAATATCGAGGCTTTTACCCAGTTGATTTCTTTTACAGACGGTCGTCAAAGAAATCTTGGCTACTCCATCTACTACGCCCTCCTTGAGATGTACCAAAACGACTTCATCAAAGCCCAAAATCATCTTGAATCTCTTTTGGGAATCAAGTTTGACGGCACTGTTATTCCCGTCACTACCGATCCGAGTAATATTTGTTTTGAAACCAAAAACCGTTCGGTTTTCCATGGTGAACACGAGCTCGACAAGCAAACCATGTCCAAAAACTCCATTCTCGACATCTGGCTTGATCCGGATGTACCGGCAACCCCCCAAGCCATGGAAGCTTTAGAAAACGCCGACTTCATCATCTACTGTCCGGGAAGTCTTTATGGTTCGATCATCAGCAACTTCCTCCCCATCGGCACCAAAGAAGCTCTTGCTTCTTCAAAAGCCAAAAAAATTCTCATCACCAATCTTGTCAGCAACCGAAATCAAACCCATCACTTTACTCCGGAAAAATATCTCAAAATTTTTCAAAAATACACCGGTCTCAAAAAACCGATCGACGTCATCATCTCTCCCAACATCTCCCAAAAAGCCTTTGAAAGGCAGTACTCCAAAGTCGCCAAATCGTACTCTCTCGAGCACTCCCATTTTCTTGGCTGGTCCCAAACAGAATTGAAAAACGCCAGAAATAAAGGTATCAGAGTACTAACTTCTGATATTATCTCCATCACCCCTCATCTTAACCGTCTCCGTCACGACCCCCAAAAACTCTCCCGTGTTCTAAAAAAGATCATAAAATAAACCCGCCATCACAGCGGGTTTCAAACAAAATTTCAACTATTAGGATAGTCCACCAGTTCGATGATTTCCCTCCACTCGGGAACATCACTCAGATTGACTTGCACAATCACTGTTTCCGGACTATATGATTTCAAAAGAAAGACTCTTCCGTCAGGAATACGGAAATACTCTCCATCATGGATATATTGTCTGTCCGTGGGACTAAACAGACCATTAACTCCTTCAATCGATATTACATCAACCATTTTTTTCTCCTCTCAAAGTGCGATTTCCACAATGATACTACACTACGGAGTACCGCGTCGATGTACTCATCGAGCTCCCTGTAAGGTAAAAAAACCGGAGTTATTCACTCCGGTAAACTATTTCTACAATAAACCTCTTTCCCTTGCCCAGTCCAAGGCTTTGTTAATATCCTTCCAGAGGGTAGCCTGCTGACGGTTTTCAGTCAGCCGAAAGAAAAACCTTCCGTACCAAGGTATTTTTATGTACAGCTTATCCCCTTTCATTATCACGTAACGGATCCTCTTGTCCTCCGGACCTTTATCAACAAATCGATACCGTATATGAAACCGGTCATCGCCTGTAGGGTAAGGACCCATCACTGACCCGACCTTATAACTGTCTGGACTATCGGTCATATCATAAGTTGCCTGTTCCATTATTTCTCCTTCAGATTATTCTTTTGCTTTTGGATCCTTTGGTTTATCCGGCGTAAAAACCACAATTATATTCTTGATAAATACACGCCAGATAATCCAGTAAACAAGAAGATATATCACCAGAATAGAAGCGATAAGTATAAGCGGGTAGGCAATTCCCACAATCCAAATAACGATCGCTACAATCAGAGCCCAAAAGCCTACAAGAGCTATACCGCGGTCATAACCACTGCCTGCATTGTAAAGAAAACAGAATATAGCCATCACGACAGCAATAATTACCAAGGCTTGGGACCAATGATAGTTAAACTCCGCCAAATAACTCAAAACCTCATGTAGCGGGATCAACGGAAAACTCATTTTTCCTCCTCAATCTCAAAATTTTGGCTTAAAGTGCGAACCAATGCCCGAATTATATAACAAAAAACCGGAGGTTCACTCCGGTTAATCAATTTATTTTTTCTTGCTTTTTGGTTTCGGCTTTGATTCCGGCTCATCCGGCGCAAAAGCAGCAATGACGTTCTTAATAAGAAACCGCCAGATAATCCAGTAAATCAAAACATATAGCACAAGTGCTGCCGCAATCAGAACCATTGGGTAGACAACACCAACAATCGAAATAAGAATTGCCAACGCCAAAGCCCCAAGGCCGGTACGTGCTATTTCTTTGTTGTACTTTGTGTCAGCTAAACTGTTGACAATCAAACAAATAAAAGCAAATATGGAAGCCATAATCGCAATAGCAGCCGACATTCCAACGTTTAACTCAACCAACTCACTAAAACCGACTAACGGAATCAACGGGAAATTCATCTTTTCTCCTTGTGTGTCCTAAATTTTGGCTTAAGGTGCGAACCAATGCCCGAATTATATAACAAAAAACAAGTACTCCCGTGCAGATTGTTAAAAGAAAACATTCTGCACCACAGCATCTAAAAAAATAATTTTGAGTCAAATCACTTCATGCCTTCTATAGCGGACAACCCTTGTGATCAGTTTGTCCATACTTCCTAAAAGACACCTCATGCTTCGACCTACCCTACTCAACTGTCCCTTGTTAAGGATTATCTTGTGTTGGAAACAGAAGCTCACGAAGACACAAGTATTTCTCACTCTGATCCTGACGATCAGGATCTTTCCCCAAAATTTTAATGTGGGTGGACTGTCCCGGCAAAGGAAATGCCGGAAACTCCGTCCCCCTTCCGGATAGCTTGTGGAGGAAAAACCTCCCAATCTATCAAAGTTCAGAGCTGTCTTCATTTAAGCAAAAAAATCCCACTCTTTCAAGTGGGATTGTACAAACAGATTGTTTACTTGCCTTCAGCCATCTTCCGGCCGGCCGGCTTGCCACGAGGTTTCTTTCCCTCGGTTTTGACTTTCTCACTGGCAACGATCTCGATTACCTTTTCTGCCTTGGGTTTGGCGGCCTTGACAGGCTTTTTTACTGCCTTCTTGGCCTTGGGCTTGGCAGCAACTGCAGGAGCGGGATCAAACATGGCGTCGTGAACGACTGGCCGGCTTACGAACTCAATTACCGGCTGTGCGTTCTTCTTGGCCTGTACTTCTGCCTTATGGCAGTCGAAACAGATCTTGGGGACCCACCAGAATTTCTCCTGCTTCTCCTTATCTGTCGCCCAGACGGGTATTATTTTGTTCCCGCACTTACACTTTCCCCAGGGCGAATCAAGCTGGATCTTTAACAGATTCCAGCCTCGATCAATCAAGTCCTGTGTTTCTTGGCGGTTCTTGGAATAAGCAATACACATCTGCCACCGGACGGCATTAACAGCCACGGCAGTCTTGTCGAATGTCTCGCCATACCGGCTGCGCCAACCATCGATTTTCCGTTTGACCAACACACTGATCTGTTCGGCCCGGGCTGCAGTCACCATATTTGCAACTGCATTCCAAAATCTGAAGGCCTCGTCGGGATCCAGCTGCGTATATGCGACATCTGCAGACAGGTCGTTGTAACCTTTCTGAAGCCGGGCGAAATCGACTGCAGATAACAGCCATCCATGCTTGCGAAGCAGGTTGTCGGCCTTTTCGAGCTGTTTCACGGCAGCAGTCATCTTGTTGGAAGCAGACGGTAAAACACTTGCGGAAGTTGCAGGGGTAACCATAGTCATCTCCTTTGCTCCTTTTGGGAGCCAACAAAAAAATCAAAGGACACGGTTTCGGCAAGACCTTGCGGTCTGGCTATAGTGGACTTTTATCCACACAATACAGCCGATAATATACACCTTAGGCAAGAAAATGTCAACTATATAGGTCTTCAAATATCGTTCAGGATATTTCCTCCTCCAACGTAAGCCCTATTCATGATAAAATACCCGTGTATGCCTAGTCCACTTGAATTTATACGCTCAGTCAAACTAGAATTAAGACAGGTAAAATGGCCGTCTCACGAGACTGCTCTAAAAATGACCATTCTTGTCATAATTACCAGTGCTGCTGTCGCACTCTACTCAGGCGGACTTGACTACCTATTTACGACCATGCTTGCCAAAGCATTAAACCGTTAAAATGAAGCTAAAAGAAGAAAAAACCAAACAAATTGACGAACTTGTGCCCAAAACACAAGACCCTAATCATGTCATCATCACCTCCGAGGCCCCCGCTTCGGCCAAGTGGTACGTTGTTCACACTCAATCCGGTCACGAAAACCGCGTTCTCATAACCCTCAAAACCAGAATCGAGTCCATGGGACTTCAAAACTACGTCTTCGAAATCCTTATCCCTACCCAAGAAAAAATCAAGATCAACAAGGGTAAAAAATCCACCATCAAAGAGAAACTCTTCCCCGGATACATGCTTGTCCGTATGATCGTCACCGACGACTCATGGCTTGCCGTCCGCACTACTCAAGGAGTTACCGGCTTTGTCGGCACCGCCGATCAGCCAACTCCCCTTCCTGAAAACGAAGTCAAAGCCATCACCGCCTTCGGCCAGCAATCCGCTCCCAAGTTCCAAGCCGCTTTCACCATGGGTGAGGCTGTAAGAATCATTGAGGGGCCTTTCACCGATCTTCTCGGCACTGTTTCGGCCATAGACGACGCCAAGGGCAAAGTCACTGTTCTGGTCAGCATCTTCGGCCGTGAAACTCCGGTTGAGCTCGACTTCCTTCAAATCTCCAAGATCTAAAAACTTTCTCTTTCTCACTTGACTCGGACAGTCTTTTTTGTCATAGTTAATGGCAGATACTGCCATGAAAAGTTTAAACAGCGAAGAAACACTCTGGGTAATTCTCCCCATCTTGATCGTGGTCGCCGTTTTGGTGGCCAGCATTATCATCCTTCCCAAAACCCAGACTGAAGTCCGTAGTAAAGCCTCCGAACCTGTCGCCGTTCCCACCCAAGCACCCCTTGTGATCGAGTCTCCTGAAGTCATCTGTTCTTCTCTTTACTCTCCCGTCTGCAGTCAGGCAGGCGTCACTTACGCCAGTGAATGTGAAGCCAACCAAGCCGGTGTTACCGCTTTTACCAATGGCGCCTGTCCAAAAACCAAAGCTACTCCAACCAGAGTAATCACTCCTATCCCAGTCACCCTTCCCGCAACCCCCTGATTTTCTATTTTCTCGATTCATGACCGATAGTGCTATAATTGGCCGACTTTTCGCACACTAAAAAGGAGGCTAAATGGCCAAAATTCACAAGAGTAATATTAGGAAAATAAGGGTTTGTCTCAGACGTGGCTGTGAAATCCATGTCTCAACTCCGGAACAAAAGAAATCACCAAACTGGCAAACCGTCTCGCACTACATCATTTTTAACTCTCTTGATCGAAACGGCAAACCAATTTCCGTCTATCACAGTACAGACAAGGGCGGTAGGTATCTGAAAATTGACACCAGATGCGACGAAAACAGCAATATTTTTGTCAATATTCCATATTTTTTCAGAATTATCCTGCCCCCTGGCTGCCACCTAAGTTTCGAATATGAAGGAGAATAATGAAGGAACTGTTTTTCTCTGCGCTTATCCCCAGCCTCATCACGGCTCTTATCTTCGGAATAGTACTGAGTTATATTCTGTGGTACGACAAAAAACATCCATTTTCCGGCAAAGTAATCGGCAAGACAAGAAGGGGTAAAAATTATATTCTAATTGTCGAAGACTCCAAACAAAGAGAGGCTAAAATAATCACCAATGAGACCACTTGGTCAAAATTTAAGCTTGGATATCAATATACAAAAAAAGACAATGACCGGTACTATCTCTCAGGTTGAACAATACGCCCTAGCAATAGGGCGTTTTTTTATGGTAGAATACTCCTACCTCGCCAAGTGTGAGGGAGCTTACCAAAAGTAAAGCGAGCTGTATCTTTCTACAAACTAATACATCAAATACAGTCAACTTTCCCCTTTTGTGTGGCTAAATACTAAACAAATATAAAACATGGCTAAAAAAGTCAAAGTCATCTTGAAACTCAACCTGCCTGCAGGTACGGCTAATCCCGCTCCTCCGGTCGGTCCCGCTCTCGGTCAGCATGGTGTCAACATCATGGAGTTCATTACCCAGTACAACGCAAAAACACAAGAAATGCGTGGTCAGATCATTCCTGCTCTAGTCACCATCTACGAAGACAGATCTTTCAAGTTTGAGCTCAAAACTCCTCCCGTCACCGCCCTCATCAAGCAAGCCCTCAATCTCAAAGCCGGCTCCGGAACTCCCAACAAAGACAAAGTTGGTGAGATCACCATCGATCAAATCAAGGCGATAGCCGAAAAGAAACTTGCCGATATGAACACCAACGACTTAAAGTCCGCCATGGAAATGGTCAAAGGCACCTGCAAATCAATGGGTATTACTATCAAAGAATAACTATGGCTACACGAACAAACTGGAAAGAAATATATAGCGACCTTCCTACTCACGTAGCCGAGGCCCTGCGCACCGCCCGCTTGAAGCCCGAACAAGTCATCGCCAAAACCGATGGTGAGCTCATGGCAATCGAAGGCATCAAGGAAGAAGACGTCAACACCATAAGAGCCATCTACAACGCCGACTCCGTTGCCATTCCTACCAAAGAGGAAGTCAAAGAAGCCGAAATCAAGGAAGAAGCTGCCGAAAAGAAAAAGGTTGCCAAAAAAGTTGTTGCCCGCAAACGCGGCAGTAAGTATCAGACAATGGCCAAACAGGTAAAACGGGATGAGCTCTACTCGGTAAAAGATGCCGTTGAGCTTCTCGCCAAGCTGGCCAAGTCCACCAAACTAAAAACTGTCGAGCTACACATCAACACCCGTGAAAACGGACTCAGAGGTGAGCTCAAGCTCCCTCACTCCACCGGTAAAGACGTCAAAATTGCCATCTTTAGTGATGAAGTGGCTGCAAAAATCACCGCCAATGCCATAGACTTTGATATGTTGCTCTGTACGCCCGCAGACATGCCCAAAATCGCCCGCTTCGCCAAGGTTCTGGGTCCTAAAGGACTCATGCCTAACCCCAAATCAGGAACCGTTACGGAGCATCCTGAGGAAAGAGCCAAGCAGCTTGCCTCGGGTGGCACTCTTCCTTACAAGTGTGAAGCCAAGTCTCCCATCATTCACCTCAACCTAGGCTCGATCACCCAAGACAATGTCGATCTCACAGACAACATCAATGAAGCCCTGCGGAGCATCAACATTACCAAGATCAAGTCTGCCTATCTCTCTTGCACTCACACTCCTTCAATCAAGCTCAGCATCAGCAATATATAAATTAGGCATAAATATACCCCGCCATATAGGCGGGGTAAAAGTAGCTACCAATTAGGACGAAGCCCCTTCTTATCTCCGGCAAGCTCAAGAAACCCGTGCTCGATCAAGCTTTTTATTTCCCTCAACGGGTTATCTACCCCCAACTCTCTCACCTTGGTAACCAAATCTTGGTTCACACTTACCGGGTTACCCTTTAGTCCAAAAGCAAATAGCGCCAGTCTTTCCTGCCGGGTTAAAAACCAGTAAGGCCATTCCAAGCATAACCGTTTGTAGCCGTTATAAGGCATAATTTTGGCTAATTTTCTATTCAAAAGCACTTGTATGTCGCGGCGTTCTTTAATTTCCTTATCCCCTGAAACCTGAACTGGACCTGTAAATAATACAGCTTTCCATAAGTCTTCCGGCGATTGTTCTTGAAAAATTTTAGTCAACTCTGCCTCCGGTAATGTAAATTTGCGTAAGCCTATATTGTAACACACGATTTCAATCTCCTCTTGCATCTTCACAGCCGTGATGTTAAACTACTAAAAGTTCCAAGACCAAGGGCGATCACTAAGCCCCTTGCAGAACCAATCAAATGGCTCTCTTGGAATGGAGCCTTTTTCGTACCAAAATAAATAAACAAATGCCAAACCAAAAAAACGTTCATCAGCTGGCCGAGATTACCAAATCCTTAGCTGAATCAAAAACAGTCATTCTTACCGAGTACGCCGGTCTTACCGTTGCTGAACAAAATCTCCTTCGAAGTGAAGCCGAAAAAACCAACTCTTCCTTCATTGTCACCAAAAACAACCTTCTCCGTCTCGCTCTCAAAGAGAAATCAAAAGAGCTTGCCGATACTCTAGAGTCCTTCCTCCAAGGTCCGACCGCCGTTCTTTTTGGTGCCGATGCTGTTTCCGCCGCTAAGATTCTTACCAAGTTTGCCGAAGATCATGAGAGTCTCAAGATCAAAACCGGTATCATGGATGACAAAGTCATTACTCTTGCCGACATCTCCACCCTCTCCAAACTTCCTTCCTACGAAGAGCTCCTTGGCAAACTGATGGCTCAGCTTCAAGCTCCGGCACAAGCACTTGTCCGCCAGCTTTCTGCTCCTATGCAAAACCTTGTCTATGGCTTGGATGCTCTTAAAGCCAAGCTGTCCGCTTAAATTAGTCTCGTAAATTATTAAATATTAAAACAAACATGTCCGAGAAAGTAACCAAACTCGTCGACCAGGTCAGTGAACTCTCCGTTTTGGAAGTCGCTGAACTTGTCAAAGCATTAGAAGAGAAATTCGGTGTCACCGCCGCTCCGGTCGCCGTCGCAGGTGTAGCCGCCGCAGCTGCCGCTCCTGAAGAGGAAAAGACCGAGTTCGATGTTGTTATCGCCGACTCCGGTGCTAACAAAATTGGTGTTATCAAGGCCGTTCGTGAGATCAAAACCGATCTAGGTTTGGTGGAAGCCAAAAACTTGGTCGAAAAGACTCCCGCAACTATCCTTGAGGGTGCCAAGAAAGAAGACGCCGAAGCCGCCAAGAAAAAGCTTGAAGAGGCCGGTGCCAAAGTTGAGCTTAAATAAAATTAGCTAAACTAAACAAGAAAGCCCTCCGCAAGGAGGGTTTTTTGTACCTAATTAGATTGACTAATTATTGGCTATAGGCTATGATACCCAATCTCCATATATCCTACGAACCTTAAAAGAAAGGACTCGAAAATGACCAAAGTAGCTCCTGCGTTTGTTCCTACCCTATCCGAGGCTCCTCCCGACATTGTCTTTAGCCTTGTGACCAGTCCCAACTTCACTGACAAGTTCAACGATGTCTTTCGGGAAGTTCAGAAAATGTATTATATTATCGAAGAAAAAGTTATTGATCACAATCTAATCCGCTTCACTATCCCCAAGGATCATCCCGAAGCCAATGAGACTAACCTTGCCCTATATTTCTCCTTCGTCGTTGCCCGTGATTATCCGGACGACCCTTTTGTAAACGCCTGGATCGATAAAGCCAAAATCTTTAAACTGACGGAAAAATATATTGCCGACCTCACTTTGAAGCAAAGTCATCGGATTGTCGACCGGCTTATCAAAATTTTGGTAGATGAATATTTTGGATTCTTCGACTATCTTCGATTAAATCGTAATCAAGGGCATTACAGCCATCGTTGCCCTCACTGTCACGACCCAAAAAATCTTCTGGAAGGCATGCGCAGACTTGAAGAAACCATCATCAATCCAAACCTTGCCAGATATAAAAAAGAACCTCTTGGCAAACTATTTTATGGTAAGGAGATTGCGGCTCTCACCGTACTTCTGGAGAAAATTCACCGATCCTACGATGAAGTTTCTGCTCAGGTCGAAGAACTTACCGCCGTTCGGAATTTGATTATTACTTTCCGAGACGCCGAGTCAATCGCCGGATTTGAACCCAAAAAAATTGAGTCCTTACTGGAAAAACAATACGAACTCTATCACAAAATTGCCTCCGTTTTTAATCCTATCGAAACAGAGGTTAGTGATTTCTGTAAAGAATATAGAATATCAACAACCCAATTGTAAGATTGATATCCCAACCCGCCCTTCAAAGGCGGGTTTTTTGTACCTAAACACTTGATTTTTTCAAGTATATAGGATACAATACCCGTCAGCTGCTCCCAAGCAGACTTCCAACCCCAGTTCTCAAAAGGAGAAAAAATGAACTTTGACATAGTCCCCAGAATAGATATCCAAGATGTGTCAGGAGAAGAAGAGGTCGTCGTCACTTCTTCCCGCGAGGTGAGCTCCATTCTATGGAAAATCACCGAATCAATGAAGGAATACAGCGTCTTTCAAAAAGAACGCCGGTTCCCCACACAACTCGTTTTCCGGAATAATCCAGGCTACGCGGATATTGACGTGTTCCACTTGATTATCCCGGCGACCTACATCGCCAGAGTCTGGAACTTTAGTATTGTCGAGTTTTTAAAAACCGATCTTGAAGAGCACTTCAAAAATCTTAACTCGATAATAGTAATCGGGGGAGGTATTAACGAGAGATATCCCCAGCAACAGATTGTATCTTTTGATCAATTCAAAGAAGTTGCCCTTACCTGGATATTTAAAGAGATGTACACATTGGTTAGAAACACAATCGACTACCCCGACGTGCTTGACAACTCGAATACCGGTGAAGGGGAACTCCAAACTGCTCAAACGACCCTCACCAAGCTCCACTTCCTCAAACCGGGTGATAGCTTCGTCGATGACAAAGTAATCGTCTCCTGGATCAAAAAACTTGAGGGGACATATATTCCTACTCTGAGACTCAGGCACCTCCATCTCTCGACCTTGAAGATGTCGGTTGACCAAGCTTCAAAAGAACTTGAGTTTAAAATCGATACCTTCCATGACGATCAAAATAAGGTCAAGCGTGGAGAAATGGGTTTTCCTGACCTTGTCAGTGAACTACTCAAACTACTCGCTGAAATCACCCAGTACAACGGAAAAATCTCAGTGATCGCCTCTGAATTTGAAAAGGGACCGTGTTCACGGGTAATGCAGGAAATTGCCCTTATGACACCTCCGGAAAAATAAAGGAGAAAACCATGAAAAAGAAGTTACCCGTTATCATGCTCATGGTGATGGTCGCCGGCATTTTATCCGCCTGCGCACCGCAGGAACATCGAAACTTTTCTCTATTCCGCAACAAGGTTGTCATTGAAACCACTATCGCTCAAGTACCCGACCAATCATTTACCATTATCTTCACCGGAAAAGGCGCCTACGAGGTCACTTTCTCTAATGTCGAAGGTCATGACACTATCCTGCCCGAAGACTTTACTTTTGTTCTCGACAAAGGAATGCGTGTCAAGGTGATAAGAAAATGGGAAATGTTCCCCTTTATTGTCTCCGTCAAACATGACGGAGTCACCGAATCGGTAACTGTCTACTAATAGTAAATTCCCGCTCGAAAGAGCGGGATTTTTATACGTCATATATTGGCTATAGGTCTATTTCATGATACAATTCCCCCATCTCAGAACGTTCAAATTCACAAACTTAATGATCTAGCCCAAAAAAGGAGGCAAAATGACAAGGACCCTTGGTGCTTGGGACTGTAGTTACTGTAAAACCAAGAAAATACTTGGAAATGTATTCGACTGTCCCGGATGCGGACATCCCCGCCCCCGCGGCGTACGCTTTTATCAAATCCCCAATGCCCCGATCGTAACGCCGGAAATTGCCGCCCAACTGGGATCCGGTGATCCAAACTGGTACTGTGACTGGTGTGACTCGGGCAACAAAGACAATAATCAAAAGTGTTGGAAATGCGGCGCAGAAAGAGGTACCGCTCCTTCCCATGAGGTCAAACGTTTCCTACAAGATGAAGCTGTTCCTCAAAGTACAGAGGAAGCAGAAGCCTCCGACCCGGATGGAAAATCATGGGTGGAAGAACCAAAAGTTCCGGCTGTTCCTATTCCAATTCCTATCAATAATGATGATGAAGAAGAGTCTTCGTATATTGATTCTTCAGACAATGAGGAGCTTGGAATCCAGTCATCAAACAATACCGGACTGGGAAAAATTAAACCCTTTGCCATTGGAGCCCTCATTCTTGTCGGTATTGCCGTCGTATCTTTCTTCATCTACCAGCTCTTTTTCAATTCTCATGAAGAAATGGTACGGGTTTCCGGCTTCAACTGGACTCAAAGTGTGACCGTACAGGAATACCGGACTGTCCGTGAATCAAGTTGGTCCTCAACTCCGTCAGGTGCATACGACATATACTCCGACTATCGTGACACCGGTCGTGACGAAAAAATTCACGACGGCTGGGATACAGTGGAATACGAAGATACTTGCTATAAAACTGAGGACTACCCGGATACCTGTACAGACTCTAAATACGTCTCCGACTCCTGCACCTCTACAACAGACAATGGTGACGGTTCATTCGATACCGACACCTACGAGTGTGGAGGGTACGAATCATTCACTTACTCCTGCACCAAAAGCCGTCAGGTTCCATATTCCTGTACCAAAACCCGCCAAGAGGAACGGTACCATTACGAAGATATCTATGACTGGTACTACGAATACAACATCGACAAGTGGGTGTCTATCGCAAACTACGCCACGTCCGGAAACGATCACAACCCCCATTACTTCAGTGACTTTGTTCTGAGTGATCCCTACGACGGATACAGTCCACCCCGTCTGGGTCAGCAACAACAGTTTCTGGTACCCGGCGATTACTATGTCACTTTCCTCTGTGACAATCACAAGGTTGGTGATGAGGGATACTTCACTCGGAAATACTCCGAGTCCGACTGGGCACTTTTCAACTATGAAGTCGGCTACCCCATTGAAGTAAATTTCTTCAATGGTGTCCTTTCTTTCCCCATTCCCTAAATAGTTTTTCATTTAACACTCCCCTAACCGGGAGTGTTTTTTTGCCAAAAATATGCCCCCTGTTTAAAGGGGGCAATGATCAAATTTTTTTTGGTCTGGGGCGGGTTTAACCCGCTTGGTTCAGACTGGGCGTAAAGATGCCCGAAGCCAGTGTAGTGGCTCTCGGTTCATATTTCTCCTTATTGGTCTATGATCGGCAGGGTGATTTTATGCGGCGATGGATGATCGTGGCCGCGATCAGGTAGATTTTGAGGTTGGTTATATTTCGTGTACGGAACGCCGCCAACCAAGCCTACTTTTACGGCCTCCATCCCTAAAATATACGCAAATCATTCTCCTTTCCGGGAGCCTGTAAGGATGATTTAGTTTCCCAATTCAATGAACTTTCGAACTCGTCTAATATAGCATATAAATATAGGTTTGTCAACCGGTCGTGCCGGCAAAAGCCCCAAAATCTTCCCTATTGACTCTTCTCTAACGTTCTGTTAATTTCTATATCAGACATGGACAATCAAGACAAAAACCCAATCGTTAAACCAGCCAAGAGAGAGATTAATCTCAGTAATCTCCCCGACCTTTTAACCGTCTCTGAAGTTGCCGAGGTTCTCCGTGTTTCCACTCTTACCATTAAGCGTTGGGGCAAACGCGGCAAACTTCCCGCCATCCGTATCAACTCCAGAGGTGACCGCAGGTACAAAAAAGAGCAGGTTCTTTGGATGTTGGGCATGAACCCCACCCAAACCAATTCCTAAGTTTTAGATATAAAAAAAGACCCCGATTACTCGAGGTCTAAATCATCAATTGTTTGTTGGTTTAAACAAACTTCCAGATTGGTATGGTCTTTTCCGCACCCAATCCCGTTTTCTGGGGAGTATCCACAATTCCTACAGGCGGAATACCAAACATGACTTCCCGGTCGAGATTCGACACTATTACCAAAAACTCTACAAAGGAAGGGTGGACGTTTTTGAGCTGGATTCTCTTCTTTTTACTGTTATCCACCAAAAAACACATAACCCTGTCCCGTATCTTGAAAAGAGCGTTCCAACTGCCATCAGCGTTCTCAAAATACAAAGAGTCGTAGTCCAAAACAATCTCGAAATAGCTATTCTCGGAAAACGGGTTCAGCCCTTCATCTCTGGCATACCGGAGCAGCGTCCCAAACCATTTATTAAAGATTGAAACTTGTACACTGTTGGGTTTGGGCCATAGCTTCATAACCAGCTCAGAAAGACGGTTCTCCATCATCGGAGTCTCTTTTGCGGTCATTATTCCTCCTTGGAATGATTTAAGGTACTTCTCGCCCGTATTCTAGCAGACTAACCCATAACTTGCAATCCTGATAATATATGCTACAATTCTAACCGATTCCAAGAAGCCTGTTCTAGGCACAACTTGGACGTACTCTGACAAAATATGGGCGGCAACACCGCCCGACACAAAAAAGGAGGTAAGGGGAAAAGAACCAAAGAAAGGCTCAGGCCGTAATTCTATCGTTTCAGCAAGTTTAAAAAACCTCAAAAGGAGAAAACAACCATCATGAAGCTTTTAATTAAGATTCTGGCTGTACTCGTGGCTGTCGGGATTTTATCCTTCGGGATTACATCCTTCATCTCTGCCTGTACGGGCCACATCAATGTTGAAATTGAAGAAGACTGTGAAAATATTACCGTTACTGCCGATCCTCAGGATTGGTACGATAACAAAGTCCAAGGTAATTACCTGACCTGGTACAAATATGTTGCACCAGCCACAGGAACCGGTACCTTTGCATGGGATCCAATCCTTGCACAAACCATGGACTTTACCGTCACGGTCACCTTCGAAAAATGGACAAGAGCCAACAAAAATTCACCTTGGGTGAATTCCGGCATCACTATCCAAGAATCGGAAACGGAGACTGCTCACAGACCGGGCTCTTGCCGTTGGACAATCTGTCACGTTGCAGGAAGGCTTGAAGATCCTGCCAACTACGTCACTCTTGTCCTGCCTCTCCCTGGTGTGTTGGGTCACTTCAACGAAAACGGAACGCCGTTAGCCGGACACGAACAAGACTCTCTTGGTGAGTGTGTTGTTCCTCATTGTCTGGTAACCACACCCGTCTACGGCGAATGGTCTGACTGGGCTGTCGATCCTGTAAAGGATCCAACCCTCGCAACGGAGTACCGGACCCGCATGGTGCAAAACGTAGATTTCTACGATAACACCATTCTCTGCGGCGAACCCTACCCCGAAACCGAGTCCCGCACCCGTGAGATCTGCGTCGTCAAAGAAATATCCGGTTACGGTGACTGGTCACCTTGGGCAACTGATCCGGTAAAAGATCCAACCCTGGCCACGGAGTATCGAAGCCGCCTGATTTATTATGTAGACGGCATTGACCACACCTCCAACTGCGGAACCGAAGTCGAAACTGAGTCTCGCGACCGTCCAAAGTGCCAGTACAATCAGGAACTTTACTACGACGATCCGGCCTGCCACGAACCTGCCTGCACCTACACCACCCCCATTTATGGCGAGTGGTCGGACTGGGAACCGTATCCTCTTGACCTCAGTCAGGAATACAGTCAGCGCGAAGTCACCTATCTCGACTCGGTTGATCCGACGATCGTCTGTGGCTCCAACATCGAATATCAATACCGGCCTCGTGAACTCTGTGTCGTAACCACAATTTCCGGCTACGGCGAGTGGTCAGCTTGGATGGTCGATCCATTGGATCCAACGATCGAGTATCGAACACGAGACATCTACCTTGTAGACGGCATCGATGGAACACATCCATGCGGTACAGACACCCAAAAGGAAACCAGACCACGTGATCGCTGTCCATACAACCCGGAACTCTGGGCCGACGACCCGCTCTGTAAAGAGCGTTGTCCTTGGAATCCCGAGCTCTTCATCGATGATCCCAACTGTAAACAGACGATCGTTGTCTCCCCCTGCGCTACCTGCGACAGTGAAGAAATCGAACAACAGCTGAAACCCGGTGACATCGTTTTGAATCGTTACTCAACATGTGACAGTACTCCTACAGCATGTGAGAGCCCGACGCCTTGGTATACTTTTTGGTCAGATGTCAAATACCAATTGATGACTTCTAATGGAGAAATCCAAGTCATAGAAGTTACCAACATCCTTGGCCAAAAGCACTACATCTACACTGCAACTGCCGATGAGCTGGGAACTTACAGTCCCTCGAACCCAACAGCTGGTGGTTTCTGGTTCGTACGAGATGGAAAAGTTCTTGGCAAAGAAGACGTGATCCTCTACAACGGAGCATGTGGATGCAGCAGCTTCCTTGGTCTTGTCAATGAAGATGAATATTCAATAACCGTGTCCGGTTGTTTCAAGAACGCCAACCTGGTTACTGATTTCATCGTTGGTGTTTGGTACCCCAAGGTTTTGAATCAAACAATGGAGTCAAGATTGGACTGGCTCAAGGTCTATCTGACCGTCGCCACTCAATGGAAGACCGGGCCTCTGCCCGTTACGATCCAACTCCCCGCGCCGGCCAAGTAAAACTTGAGCCTGCAAAACAAATAAATATTTTCGTATAGGTGCCCCTAAAAAGGGCACCTTTTTTTATATCAACTTTTCTATTTATCCTTCTTAAAAACCAACCATGGGAATACCGGAAACGCCGTCCATACCCTACCAAATCTCTTCGGCTCCTGAATCAGCCTCCAAAACCATTTCAAACCCGACTTCTCCATCCATAGAGGCGCTTTCTTAAACTCCCCCAAGTATTCATTAAAAGTTCCCCCAACTCCAATCCCAACCTTAGCCTTTAGTAGCTGCCGGTGTTTCATCAGCCATTTCTCCTGTTTTATTGGATTATAGGAAACAAACAAAATATCAGGGGCAAATTTATTTATTTTCTCAATAACCTCCAAATTCTTCTTTTCGTCGGTTCCTACCCGTTCTTCACCGGCGTCGTACTCTATCTTTAGCTTCGGAAACCGTTTTAGGAGCATTCTGGCAGTCCGTCCGCTCACATTATTCCATCCGCCAAGCAAAAATACTTTCCAACCACTTTGGGCAGCCTGTTTTACCAAATTTTCAAAAAGCCATACCCCCGTCACCGGTTCTCCAATTTTTCCGGACAAAATCTCTCCGCCGGTTTTTAAACCTTTAAATAATCTACTAAAAACATTTTTCTCCCTTGCTTGGTCTGAGTACCTTGCCGCCGCCAGTACAGACACACCGTCCGGTGTCACCAAGTCCGCCGAGTCCATGGCTATTTTAAAGTCAGGATCTGCCATTGCCCGCACATAAAACTCGCTGTAGGCAGTCACCACCAGCTTCATCTTGTCTTCTTTGCCAATCCAGCTGGCAATTGTACTTAGCGACTCATCTCTGGTTAATATGTCGACGGGACTTCCCAAAACAATCTTTCTCATGATACTATCATATCAGGCATAGGGAAATAACACCTCAAATAAGACAACTCCAAAAACACTTCCCAAATTCGTGCCTAAATTCCCAAGCAGTTATCACTCTCACCCTTTCTTTGCCAAACAGCCTATTTTTATGGTTTATATCTATATATCAATCTTTTATGCCAGTAGAAGACCTTAAAAAAGAGAAAAAAATGTCAAAAAATACACTAGTGAAAACATCAAACTTAAAAAATTTTCTCTTTTATTAAAAAACAGGTTCTCTTATAGGTCAATATAAGATAACTTATATATTAATATGTCAAATAACTACATATAACATGCTTATCTGCCCTCTCGCTTCATAAGATATCTCGGAATATTTCTATCTTATTGAACAAATTAAATATTCAGATTTTAATCTCAAATAAGATATTCTCCCCAAATATACAGTTAAAAAGGATATAACCTCTATTATTTACTATCAAACCTCTCAAAAACGGAAAAACATATCAATACCCGAAGCTAAAAATAATCAAAAATATAACTTATATCCATATTCCGCTTGATATAGTTTGTTCAACCTAAAAATTATCTGCCGTAACCAATATCGTTACATTTTCAAAAGTTAAAAAAACTAGCTTCAAGACGGTTTTAACACTTCAAAAAGCAAGACTTATCTATCAAATCTCAAGGCTGTCTGAAATTCGCTTCATAAATGAATCTCCGTGAGAAAAACAAAACTTATGATCAGTAACCTGAAACAATAAAGCTCTGCTCCGGTACAAAAAAACGACAGTAACGTCAAAAGAACTACACAAACGGCACAAATACGGGAAATACAACCAAAATCAAACAAGCTACATCAAAAATCACAATTCAAAAAGAAATATAGATACCCTACCCGAGTAGTAAATTAAAAATAATCGAATGTTTGCAAACATGACATACCCATACCCCTATGCCAAAATTTTTATAAAAATAATATTAAAATAAATACATAGGGGGGTATGCGGTGATTTGTGAAAACAATTTTCCAAATATTATCCATTTAAAAGAGATCTCTTTTTATAGATACCGTCCATTGCTGTTGTCCGACATCGTCAAATTTTAAAAAACTTTTCTATCCGGTTCTAAATATTTCTTCCAAAAGTTTTTGTTATCGATCTCTTTTCAAGAAAATACTATATACATTATTATATAGAATATATAATCCCATAGATTTGTTCAGCAATTTTATATATTTGAACCAAAACACAAAAATAGCATTCCAAACCATCGAGTGATATTAACAAAAAAAAGACTGATACTAAAAGATATTTCTTTTACTTCTTCAAACTACTCCTATAAACATCCAAGTTCTCAATTGCTATCCCTATACCTTTTATTACACACCTACGCGGATCCTCCGCTACAAACGCAGGAACACCGGTTTCTTGGGTAATCAATCTATCAAGACCCCGCAACAAAGACGTTCCCCCACTCATCACGATTCCTTTATCAATAATGTCACTGGAAAGCTCTGGGGGCACTTCCTCCATAACAGTCTTTAACATCTGAATGATTTTACCCAATGGCTCTCTCATGGCTTCAAAGACATCTGTCGATGAAACAGTCACTTGTCTTGGCAATCCGGCAATACTGTCTCTTCCTGTTACTTCCACTGTCTCTTCTCGAGTGACAGGCATTGCTGAACCAATCTTTATCTTTATCTGTTCCGCTGTCTGTTCTCCAATGACCAAATTATGCTTTCTCCGAGCCCATTTGATAATTGCTTCATCTATTTTATTTCCTGCCACCCTGACGCTTTTAAATGTCACCACACCCCCAAGAGATATCACTGCTGCCTCCGATGCTCCTCCACCCATGTCCAAAACCATGTTTCCCGATGGCTCGGCGATCGGTACACCCGCTCCAATTGCTGCGGCCAAGGGTTCCTCAATAAGATATGCGTTTCTGGCACCTGCCTCAATAGCAGCTCCTAAAACGGCTCTTCTTTCAACCTGAGTCACTCCCGCCGGCACACAGATCATTACTTCCGGTCTGATCATGCCGTAAGCTCCCACTTTACGGAGAAAATACTTAAGCATCGCTTCCGTTACCGCATAATCGGCAATCACTCCGTCTCTCATCGGTTTACTGGCCTTTATGTTTCCCGGAGTTCTTCCCAACATACTTTGAGCATCTTTCCCAACGGCCAACACTTTTCCGTCCGAGATTGAAACAGCCACCACTGTTGGTTCTTCCAACACTATTCCCTCACCCACAACATACACGAGGCTGTTTGCCGTTCCTAAATCGATAGCTATTTTTTTTGAAAACGAGAATGGCATTTGCACACATTCTATCAGTAATATTCCCAAAAGACACCAATAAAAAGACCTCTCCCTATTTAATATAGAAGAGAGGTCAGATAGAACATTCTCATTTAATGAACAAGCATTCTTCTTTCCCGAAAAGTAACCTCATCAAGAATCATTTGGGTAATATGATACCCATTAATACCATTATTAGCGACAGAGTTACCTCCGGAAAAATATATTCCCGAACTGATCACGATCTCGTCACCGATAACAATGTACCCTCCCAAGCCTTTCAATGAGTTCAATAATTCCGGAGGTCCGGTGACCCGCTTGTAATCACCAAAATGTAAAACAAAAAGCCTGGGTTTTTTAAAATAATCGAAAAACTTCATTTATCCTCCTTTAAGGTGCTTTCAAGGCAGAATCTTACCATAAGCATACTGGGCGAGCAACCGACGGTCTTGGTATAAGAGCTTGCTCGTCTTCCTTTCCATAATATTCATTATGGAAATGTCATCCTGTGCTTCCTCTTATATCTGCGCTCATAATCACTTCGTGAGCGTGATATATGAAATATATCTACGCTCATAATCACTTCGTCATTATGAGAACTTGATATAATAATCCTTGTGAGAAAGAATCCCAAACTAAACCGCATCATCGTCAACATCCTTGCCATCATCTTCCTTGCCGGAGGCACAACGGCTGCCATCATGTATGCCAAAGGCTACAGACCCAATCTCAAAGAAGGCTCTCTTAAAGGCTCAGGTCTTTTAAACATCACTTCATACCCCAAGTCGGCTCGAGTTATGATCAATGACAAACTCACAACAGTCACCGACGACAAACTCTATCTTTATCCCGGAAACTACGCCGTTAAGATCGAAAAAGACGGCTTTCATCCTTGGATGAAGACTGTTCCTCTCAAATCCGAACTTGTCTCAAACGCCGACGCCCGCCTTTTCCCCATAATCACCGCCACTTCCCCGCTCACTTTCTATCAGGCAGGAAATGCTTCCATTAATCCTGATGGTACAAAAATAGCCTACGTTCTAACCAAGTCTCCGACAGAAACCGCCAACGGGCTCTACATTCACTCACTCTCGGGAAACTTCTTCAACTCTCAGTACATTCAGATTACCGACAACGCCACCAAAGACTTCAACAAAGCTCTTCTCATCTGGTCTCCCGACAGCACTCAAATTCTCGCCGTTTTTACCGAAAAAACCAAAACCAACGAGAGAATTATTTCTGCCATGCTTCTTTCCACCAAGGGAATAAATAACATTAAAACAATCACCGACGTCACTCTAAGACTCCCTCTCATCATCAGCCAATGGCAGGATCAGTACGCCAAGATAAATCTCCCCACCATTGCTCTTTATCCAAAATTCATGACCGATATTCTTACAAACAACGCCGTCAACGTTTACTTCTCTCCTGACAAAGACATGGTTTTCTACACTCCAACCGCAAACATCAATCTTCCCGAAAACGAGATCGGAAAAGCCCTTCCCAACATCAACTCCACTCAAGAAACCAGAAATCTTCAAAAGGATAAAACCTATGTCTTCGATCTCAAAGAAGGTACCAACTACTCTATTCCTTCAGCCACCGGTTCGTCCGATATCAAAAAAATCATTATTACCGCCGCCGACGCTACCCCATCGGCCGATATCGCAAGCCTAAAACAGCTAAAGGCTCAAACGGAAAGCAGTATCGTCAGCAACATTTCTTGGTATACAAACTCACGCCAGCTAATAGTCACCAATCAAGACGGTGTTAATATCATTGACTATGATGGACTAAACATGGTCAACATTACCTATGTTCAACCCCTATCAAACTTCGTCATCAGCAATCCGGACGGCAGCCGGCTGATTCTACTCACCAACATCAATCAAAAACAAGACACCTACAACCTTATTTCATTTGATCTGAAGTAGCCACTTCTTTTGCTTCCCGCCAAGTCTCATAGGCCTTGGCACAGTCATCAAAATAGTAGTACTCAATCCACCCACGTGCCTTGCTCTGATGATGGTTGAAGTCGACAGTCTCTCTAATCACTTTCTTGTCTTTGTCGAAATATCTTGTTTTTAGGATAATTTGGTCGTCACACATCACCGACTCTGTTACGGTTTTACGATATCTAACAAAACTCGGGTCAGCATACTTCTCCCGTACTCTATTTTCAATTTCCATCTTTTTCGGATTAAAAAACATAGTTTCATCCTCATAAAAAGGCAAACTCATCTGAACATAGTGTCTTCCGTCGGCATAAATAAACTCCAGCTCCCATTTATCAATAGAAAGCTCATCAATAAACATGATTGTCTTTTCTTTTTCCTTTCGTTCTGCCAGTTCCTTTTCCAAAGCTTGACCGATAGCCTCAACTTTACAGAAACTATCTTTGTCAAAATATATTTTTCGTATCAGGGAAGCTAGTTCTGTTCCCTTTGCCGTCAAACACGGATCTTTTAGATAATGTCCCCACTTCACCGCCTCACCGGCCACACAATCAAGCCAGTTTCTCGGCCCAAGCTCGTTTATCAGATCGTACTCTTTTCCCATTGGGGGTATTTTACCGTAAGCTTCGATGTAAAATACAGATATGTTCTGGTAGCTCAGTTGGATAGAGCATCTCACTCCTAACGAGAAGGTCGGCGGTTCGACTCCGCCCCAGAACACAAAATTTATTCCACCTTACTTTTTCTTCTTCTTTATCCCCGCCCACGCGTTTGCCTCCGCAGTCAATTTCTTCGCATCCAATTGATTATCGCGGTTACTCATGGCTAGAAACCAGGAAAATCTCAAGGCCTCAAAACACTCTTCGTGGTATAGCCTTGGATTTTCCAAATCATCCCCGGGAGATGCAGAAAACTTCTTTTTGTTATCAGTCTCTCCACACCAGCTGCATTGGGTCAGTTCTCTTTCCGGAATTGGCAGATTGATCTCTTTTTCAGTCATAAATGGTCGGGGTGGGCAGAATTGGACTGCCTGTCTCTTCGTCCCGAACGAAGCGTGATACCGATTCACTACACCCCGAGATCAACTATATTTTACCTTATCTGAACTCTCCACCTCTTTCATCATCGCTGTAAATCAGTCTTTCAGCAGCCGACTCATACTCATATATCTCATCTTTATCAAAAATAATCCCAATTTCCCGTTCTACATTCTCCAAAGAATCCGAAGCGTGGACCAAATTATTACCCCCACTCATTCCTAAATCCCCACGAATGGAACCTGCCTCAGCCTCATACCCCTTTCGAGTACCTACGATTCTCCTCACTAGTTCAGTAACCTTATATCCCTCCCAAACCATAGCAATCACTGGTGTCTGAGCCATATAAGTAGCAATTTTGGGAAAAAACTCGGCGTCTTTATACTGGAAATACCACTCTTTAAGCATTTTTTCATCCATCTTCACCATCTTCATCGCTATAAGTTTCAAGCCCTTTTTCTCAAATCTACCAATTATCTCGCCCATAAGACACCTTTGCAAACCATCCGGCTTAATTAGTACCAAGGTTCTTTCCAGTTTATTCATTCCCCCATTTTATCACTCAATAAACCGCCTGATAATGCTCAATTCTTTCCACTTTTCCGTCGATTTTTAACACAATCGCCACCATATCAACCCTACATAAACAATCAAGTCCCTTGTCTTGTAAATACACTTCCCCCATTCTTTTTACCTTGGAAATCTTGTTTTTATTAACCATTTCTTCCGGCTCACCAAAATCATGCCCTATTTTTGTTTTCACTTCCACAAACACCAAGGTTTCTCCGTCAGAGCAAACAATATCTATCTCCCCAAATCGAGTACGGAAGTTACGCTCTATTATCTTGTAACCCTTTTTATCTAGGTAATCTACCGCCAACCCCTCTCCTCTTTTTCCCGTTACAATATTTCCGCTTTTCATAAAAACTATTCTTTGGCTACTGTCCAAAACTCACCCAAATTCTTTACTATCGCCTCTTGCGCTCTAACCCTGTCAGCCAAAGAAAAATCTTTTCCCGCCGGTGTCTCCGTCACGATTACTGTCTTGGCATATGGTTTGGACACTACCTCTCCATTCCCATTGATGTAGGTTGAGTTGCCCATAAACTCGTCAATTGAACCATCGCGCACCCGTATACCTTCCAAATCCGTTACCAGACCATTGGTAATCATTTCTCCCTCAAATCTAGTCTCTCCTGACATTTTCAAAGGCAAACCCTCGCTTCTTAATAGTTCCACCGTCTTGGCAGCCACCGGATCATTACTTCCCAACTCCCCTTGTGAGTAGACATATCCGCCGGACAAAAGTTCATCTTCATGTAAGTCAAAGAAAACCACAGGAGGACACTTTTTTAGAAGACTCAAAACATACTTGGTAAAAATATCGGCAATCCCGTGAACCGGTTTGGAAATAACAGGCTTACCCGGATTACCTGAATCTTCTACCAAGTGCCGGCAGTCGGTGACATTAAGCCTTTCGGTACTCCGCTCCACGTTATGGAAACGCCAGTTGCGGTAGTATCCCGCCGGATTTAGAAGCGGCATTACCACCATCGGCACCGTCTTCCCCAGCTCACGAATAGAGTCAATATTTTGGTAAACCGCGTTTGGTCCGGATGGTTCTTCACCATGGATTCCTGTCATAAGCCACAAAGACTTCCCTTTAACAGGAGAAATAAAGCTGTAAACCGGTACTTCAACCCCTTCAACGTTGATGCTATAGATCACTTCCTTACTCCAGCCGTATATCTCTTCCAGTTCTAAAAATTTCCGGTAGAGATCATACAAAGAGGCTCTTCCATCTCCAAAAATCTCGATCTTTTTTAGTTCTTCAATCACAAGAAAATCATATCAGAGTTTGCTAATATTATATTTATGAAAGAAATCCCCTTTTTAAGCGTTTCCGGAAGCCACTTTGAGTGCGGCAAAAAAATCGGGGAGACTTTTAAAGATTTGATTTTCAAGTACCGTGACCTATGTAAAAACGACCCCCCAGAAAACATGACTTGGGAAGACTGTCTGAATCAAACCAAGTACTTCATAGACCCAACCCAAAAGTACTTTCCGCAGATGGTTGAAGAAATAAAAGGAGCTGCGCAGGGTTCGGGAATGGACTTTACCGAAATTTTTGCCCTGACTATCGAAGAATGGTACTCAAGCTCTTATCAGCCAAAAGCCTGCACCGACATCATCACCCTGCCTCCGGCCAGCGCTCACACTTTGATCGCTCACAACAACGATCTTCCACCAAGCTTTTACGATTGTTTAACTGCTGTTGAATGGAACTTTGATGATGGCACCAGTATGTTCACAGTCGGACTGGCCGGTTTTATGGCCAGTGTCGGTGTCAACAACTCAAAGATTGTCTTATCAGGCAACGCCGTCTCGCCCACCGATACCCGCTCCGGAGGTATCCCCAGAGCCCTTATAGCCCGAGCGATTCTTCTTGCTACCAATTTTGACGATGCCGTAAAGATTGCCATTCACCCCGAAAGAGCCAGTTCTTACAACAATATCATCACTACTCTAAATCAATCCGTCTCGGTTGAGGGTTCGGCAACCAGTTTCGACTACATTTTCCCCATCAAAGGCATTCTCACTCACAGTAATCATTACTGTTCTCCCAAAATGCTCAATTTCGAAGCCAAACCCAACTACACTTCCTCCATCGAAAGACTTAACTCCGCCAAGAGACTCCCATCAAACACCACCAGCCAGATCGATTTCCAGACCATCAAGTCATTTCTACTAGATCACGGCGCAGAAAACATCCCCAGTGATAACACAGTATGCCGTCATGGCGATGCCTCGGCAACCCTTTTTGGGTTTGCAGTTGATCTTGATGAAGGTATCGTTGAACTGGCATCAGGTTTCCCTTGCCAAAATCCTTTCAAAAAAGTCTGGCAGTTAAAATAACCTGCTCAAAACACTCTCTCCCTATACTGCAACGCCTCCGACAGATGTACCGGTAATATATCGGTACTTCCGTCCAAATCCGCTATCGTTCTTGCCACTTTCAAAACTCTAAAATACGCCCTCGCCGACAGATCAAACTTGTCCATCGACAAGCGCAGTATTCTCACTCCACCCGAGTCCAGCCGACAAAACACTTTTACTTGCTTATTTTTCATTTGAGAGTTACAAAAAATCCCAATTTTCACAAATCTTTCATTTTGAATCTTTCTTGCCCTCATCACTCTTTCCCTGATTACCATAGTACTTTCCCCTTTTTCCACCGACCCAATTATTTTCTCTGCCTCTACCGCCGGCACATTTATATGCAAGTCAATCCTATCGAGAATTGGCCCGCTTATCCTTCTTTTATACCTCTCAATATCCCTCACGGTACACTTGCATTCATGTGTCGGGTGTCCTAAATATCCGCAGGGACAAGGATTAACAGCCGCCACCAACTGAAACGATGCCGGATAAGTAACTCTTCCCGCTGCTCTGGAGATTTCCACCTTCCCATCCTCCATTGGCTGTCTCATCGCCTCAAGTACTGACCTTGGAAACTCCGCCATCTCATCCAAAAACAATACTCCAAGGTGTGAAAGACTTACCTCACCGGGAATTGGATGGCTTCCTCCGCCAATAAGTCCGGCCAACGACGTCGAGTGATGGGGTGATCTGAAAGGTCTCCTGCGGACAACCGCTTCCCCAGGTTGCATCAACCCCGCCGAAGAATATATCCGTGTTATTTCCATAGTTTCTTCCTCAGTTAGTGTAGGCATTACACCGGGTAAAGCCCTCGATAGCATTGTCTTCCCCGATCCGGGCGGCCCGGACATTAGAATATTATGTCCTCCCGCCGCCGCAATCATCAAAGCTCTTTTGGCTGTCTCCTGCCCCACAACTTCAGCCATATCAAAGTCAGGCGTTGCCGTTTCCACCAAACTTTTAATAGAAATTGTATTTAGCGGAGTTATTTTTTTTTCGCCCACCAAATGTTCCACCAAGTCTTTCAGTCCGCGTACCGGAATCACACTAACTCCACCGACGACCGCCGCTTCATTTGCCGATTCAATTGGTACAAAAATTCTTTTTATCCCAACTTCTTTTGCATATATTGCCAAAAGCAACGTCCCCTTTGTATGCCGTAGAAAACCGTTTAGGGACAACTCTCCAAAAAATAATCCGGAGTCTTTCATCTCTATATCCCCATTGGCGACCAGAATGCCAACGGCGATCGGTAAGTCGTAAGCAGAACCCTCTTTGGGAATGTCGGCAGGAGCCAGATTAACCGTGATTTTCTTTTGAGGAAAAGCAAAGCCGCTGTTTACTAAGGCAGTTCTTACTCTTTCTCTTGCCTCACCAACCGCTTTATCCGGCAGCCCGACGACATTAAATGCCGGAAAGCCTTTTTCCGCCACATCCACTTCAACATCCACCGGAAAACTCAAAAGACCAACACAGGCAACGCTCTTTATGCAGGCTAACATAACTTTAGTATAATATCCCAGCACCTTAAACCCGTAAGGAGGAAAATGTTCAAAATTACCTTTCTAAACTACGTCAGTGTCATTAACCGCAAATTCGACAGCGATATCCTCTTGGAAACTATATCCACCAACTATCATCGTTATTCTGCCTCGGAAGTTAACCTTATCGCCAACTCGGAATATGTTGTAAATCAGTATCTTCAAATAAAAACATTCAGTTTCCCCTGCTTAGTTCTCTCGCCATGGAACCCAAGTCCCGCAAATCAGCAGCTGTACGTCAACGGTGTGCCTTTTGGGAAACTTACCCAAAATGGGATTCTCACCCTACATGAACGCGACATTATCGAAATCACCGTCACCGACAAAGAAAAAGGCTTCCTTACCCACCAAATCGTTGTTATCACCAACCTCATCAAATAATTCCGCCAACCCGACCACAGTAGGTCGGGTTTTTTATGCAAATCATTTGCTTTTCTATGATTTCAGGCATAGAATACCGCCAACGCACTTTAAATTCACAAATCCAAATCCCAAAAGGAGATAAAAAGCATGTCCTCAAAAAAAACTGGTCCTGTTACCGGTCTTGAACCAATTTCCAAAGCTTTCCCCGACTTCACTACCCAACTTCTGAAAAATATATCAGGACAATCTCTGGATATCGTTTTGGAACTACTTCAGGAAGGTTACCTAAACTCCATTAAGAACTCAACTCTTATGGCTGAAACCCTAAAAGAAATGGGGAAAATGGGAAAATCGGCTCCGGAGGCTGTTATCGATTTTATTTTTAATATTCTAGAAGGATGTGGTGGTGATGATCAACTGGAGATTCAGGCGATGACAAGTTTGAATGGCATCATCACCGAGGAGCGTCATAGAAATAAGCTGACCGGCTACGCCCTTTCTTATCTTAGAAGAAAGACTAAAGATGAAAATCAAATCACTATCATAAAGATCTTAAGAGATATCCATCCATTCTAATCATTCAAAAGGAGAAAACATGTCACAAGAAGTAAAAAAACCTGAAAAGGCTGTTGAACCCGCAAGCAAGACCCACCCTGAGTTCTACGGTACGATCCAAAAACTTCTCAATGAACTAACTACGAATGAGATTGTCGACCTGTTCCAAAACTGGATAGAATATTCCCCCAGTATCGTCCCGGAAAAATCAGCGCTTCATTTTGTTGATAGTTTGAGTCTTTTGGGAAAAACGGCTCCGCAAACTGTCATCGATTTTCTTTTTGGTGTTCTCGATGAAGATTACAGCCCAAAACTCACAGACGACTCTACCAAAGTTCTTGCCGCTCAAGCTCTTGATGTGATTATCACCAGAAAAGAAGACGAGAGCTTGCTAATTCGTCAGCTCGCAATTATTCTCTTCAACTCAATCGACGATGAAAACTTGGAAGCCTTCGCCGAGATAATCAAAAACCGAACCAAATAATTTGAACTGTACTAATAACCCTGACACCTGTCAGGGTTTTTTATTGCCACAAAAAAGGCTCGCCGTATAGCGAGCCTAAAACTTTATTCATCCCTACTTCCGGAGGGCATAAACAACGAGATAATGATCAAAATTACACCTGCACACTGATAGTTATCCGAAAACAGTAGTGCCACACCAATAAGAAAGACCAGACAGCCCATTCTCAATCTCCTTTTCTACAGGCAAAATTATGAAAAAGTAAACCAACCATTTTCATCCATTTGGTTGTGAAAGCTATACTCAACTTTCAATCCGGCGCGGGCATATAGCTTTCTCACTTCAGCTACTGCACGCATCTTGGCAATAAAGTTTAACTTGCCGAAACCACCAATTTGTTTATCGTCTATGACACGATATGCTCCACCACCCTTGAAGTTTTGCAGTATACCATCGATCACAGGAATCGCTTTATCCATCCAGTCTTTGATTTCCTGAGAAAATTGTTCCTCCTCGATAGACTCCAAAAGAGCTTTAAGACGACCCATCTTTGCCTCCATTAACCTACAAAATTTTAATATTGCTTCCCGTACTATATCATGAAATTGAGCCTAAGTCAAGTAATATAGGATAATCTAGCCTCGAATACTTCCCCTCTTTTTCCTCCACCAAGCCCTCAAGCTGTAGGCGTAAAATCTCATTCATTAGTTTCCCGACCGGCATTTTCAGAATCCTTGAAAGCTCGTCCGCGCTCTTCTCACCGCTCTCCAAGGCCAAAAGTACCGGATTTGCTTCCTTAAATCCAAACTTCATTTTCATCTGCCCTGTTTTAAGTCCCAACTGATCCAATACATCACCGGCACTCGTCACCATCACCGCTTTCCCATTCTTTATTAAATTATTTGTCCCTTCCGCAATTTTGCTCGTCACCAAACCGGGAACAGAGAGTAATGGTTTTCCAAAACTTCCTGCCAATCTCGCCGTAATCAGACTACCCGATCTTTCTGCCGCCTCCACCACCAAAACCGCATCCGCAATACCGGCAACAATTCTGTTTCTTTGCGGAAAAGTCCACTTATCTGCGGGATACTCTCTCTCATACTCCGACACTATCAGACTATTAACTTCTAATATTTTCTGATACAGTTTTTCATCTTCTGCCACTGGTTTCCTGTCAATTCCCCACCCCAAAACCGCAATTGTTCTCCCCCCGTTTTCAAGGCACGCCCGATGTGCCGCCTGATCCACGCCATACATAAATCCGGAAACAATCGTTACTCCCTTTTGCACCAAACTTGGCATCCATTTCTCAATCACCCGCTGTCCGTAATCGCTCATCCTTCTGCTTCCCACAATCGCCAGTTTTGGAGCATCATCCAAAAGCAAATCAATATTTCCTTTGTACAAAACTCTCTCTACTTTTGGCTTAATTTTTTTCAAACTCTCACTCCACTTTTCTCTCGTCAGCTCCATTACTCAATGATAAATTAATTTTGTGTTTTGTAGTGTTCATTCAATTTGAAAAATATCGCGCAAAGCAAAATTGCCCGGATTCTTTGTACTCAAAGAAAATTTTGCTGATAGAAAGGACGGATTTCGCGCTGGCGAAATAGCGTCCGGTTTTTCAAATGGATGAATACGGCAGAAACAGGGAAATAATTTTCAATTTCAATCGAAATCAGATATACTATTAGCAGTGATTATCGAGTTTTCCAATACCCAACAGCCCAAAACCCATTCCGCAATGGCAGTCGCTATTGTGATTACCGCCTGTGCTTTCTTTTTCATTCCCACGACTCTAATAATTCTCGGTTACTACTCCAGCCAGCCCACCGGCACCCTCGTCTCTCCCCTTCCTCAAAAAACTTTAAGTGAAGAGCAACAAACTCCTACAGTTCTTTCAGTCACCCCAACCGCAGTTCCTGAAAACCAGCCCATCATCGCCGCCGAAAACAACGCCACTTCCGCCGCCTCCTCCGATATTGCTCCCGATGCGGGTAGTAACATCGTCGACAAAGTTGCTGTCATCGAACCCAATACGACCGAAGCAGTTATCACCGATCCGGATGTCCTTGAGACTTCTCAAATCTATCTCTCGCCCCGCCCCGGAGACAAAGCTCTTTACTCTCTCCACTCTAAAAAGTTAGGTGGTTTCACAATCGCCGTTGGTGAAGTATCTGACACCATCCGCTATATTGACTATCACATCGTCAATCCCTAGAATGTCCATATGCGGCAAGCACTAGACAAAATCTCCACCCAGACACTAAGAATCATCCCCTTTGTTTTAGGTTTCCTCATTCCCCTGTTTTTCCTTCCTTTCACCACCGATTTTTTCACCTTTAATAAATATTTTCTCATTGCCTTTATCGGCTCGATTGCTCTTGTTTCTTGGTGTGTCAGAAATCTCACCCGTGGCAAACTTCACTTCACCACCTCTCCTGCTCTCATTCCTCTGGTAATTCTTGTCTTAGCAAACATCGTCTCTTCGGTCTGGTTAAGTTCCACCCAACATCAAAGTCTTTTTGGACAGACCTCTCTCTTTTTCTTCCTCGCAATTATTTTTATTACCGTCACTTCTTCTCAAAAAAACCGCTTCACTGTCAACTCCGGTATCTACGGACTAATTATCTCCGCCTCTCTTCTTAGTCTCTTTGCTCTTCTCCATTATTTTGGCATTATCGGCAAATTTGTTTCTCTGGAAATTGCCGCCAGCCGCTTTTTCAATCCCACAGGAGGTCTTCTTCCGGCAATTACTTTTACCTTACCGGTTCTCATTGCTACCGTTTTTTTCACCACCGGTATAAAAAAATGGACTTTAAAATCGGTTCTTTTTGCTTCGGTACTTTTGATGATCGTCGGTACGGTAATCAATATAAGCCTTCTTCTTCCCCAAGACGGTCAAGCTGTTATCGCTATTCTTCCCATAAGAGCCGGCTGGTCAATTGCGATTGACACTATGAAAACTTGGCAGACAGCTCTTTTTGGTACCGGACCCGAAACCTATCTCTCCGCTTTCACCCGCCTACGCCCCGCCTATCTCAACCTTGACAATAATCTTTGGAGTATCCGTTTTACCGAGTCAAGTAACTTCATATTTACCCTGATTACCACCACCGGCATTATTGGCGCACTGGCTTTTATCTCCTCCTTCCTCCGTCCGTTAATCGTTTTTGTTAAAAATAGAAAAACCATCGAAGAAAAAAACTCATACCGCTTTCTCCTCATCGCCCTAATAGCTACTCTCGTTTCCATCATTGCCGTCCCAACCGGTATTGTTACTCTTGTTTTAGGAATTGTTCTTCTAATTTGTCTCACAATTCAACAAAAACTCGAAAATCAATCATCGGTAAAAGACATCACCTTTAGTCTTTCGGCCAACTCTTCTGCCACACCGGCATATCACGATCTTCCGGAAACAAGCACTTCGGTCACCACCTCTTTCCTTCCTTGGTTGCTCACCTTCATCTCCGTCGCCTTACTTTCTTCGTACTGGTTCTTCGCCGGAAAAATGTACTTCGCCTCCGTTTCATATCAGCAGGCATCCAGTCTTGTTCAGGCAAATCCTTACGACTCTTATCAAAAATATCTCAAGTCGGCTCAACTCGATTCTTACAACCCCTACTATCCTCAGAAACTGTCTCAAATCTACCTTTCGATTGCCAAAGCCTATCTTACAAAGGAAAATCCAACCGATGATGAGAAAAAAACAGCCACCGATTTTGCCCAGAGAGCCATAGATGCCGGCAAAGTCTCCGCCAAACTGGATCCTTTCAATGTTACGGCTTGGGAGAACCTCTTTGTTATCTACCGGTCACTCATTCCCTATGCCCAAGGATCGGCCGATCTGGCTATCTCCCACGCCCTTCAAGCAGCCTCCGTAGACTCCACCAATCCTGCTATTTATCTCCAAATTGGTACTCTCTTCTATAACCTAGGGGACGCCGATCAGGCAATAAAATTCATCGATCGTGCCAACGAACTAAAAACAAACTGGGATCTTCCCTACTTCAATCTCTCAAGTATCTACAAAGCCAAAAAGGACTACACCAAAGCTCTTCAGTATGCCCAAGCAGGTCTTCAGTACACCGATCCCAAAGGAGAAAACATCATCACTATTCAGGAAGAAATAAAAGCCTTAGAAAAACTCGCCCCCAAGACAGCTACGGAGTCGGCAACTACAAATTAAGTGGACTCGGGGGGAATTGAAGTTTTCGGTAACATCTGCTGATGTTCCTCAGACCGCGACTCGGTGCCGTCGCACCTCCGTCAGGTTCAATTCTGTGTGGACTCGGGGGGAATTGAACCCCCATCTTAGCAATGCGAATGCCATGTTCTACCGTTTAACTACGAGCCCAGCAATAGTTTCTATTGTAAATTAAAAAATCCCCGAAGGGGGATTTTTTTGTGGACCTGGGGGGAATTGAACCCCCTTCTCATCCATGCCATGGATATATTCTACCGGTGAACTACAGGCCCAACAAGGCTATATTTTACCTTATTTAAACCAGTTGACGCAACAAACCCCTTATGTTAACCTCAAACTCAATCGCACCCTAAAAAAATGGAGGCAAAAATTGATAGATAACTACTACGTTTATCTGGCCGGACCCATACTTGGCTCCACTTATAGCGGAGCCACAAAATGGCGGGAACATGTAATAACTCTTTTCCCCGAAAACATCGTTTGTCTCTCCCCTATGAGGGACAAACAGTATCTACAAAACGCCGGCATCATCGATAAAACTGTCTACGCCGATCAATTAAGCACGCCAAAAGGTATCAATACTAGAGACCGCAATGATGTCCTCCGCTGTGACGCCGTGCTTGTGAACTTTCTGGACGCGGATATCATCTCAGTTGGAACGTGCATAGAGCTTGGCTGGGCCGACATTCTCAGAAAACCGGTGGTCATTGCCATGAAAGAAACCGACATTCACTACCATAAAATGGTCCGTGACATCGCCGGATACATTTTCCCGACAATTGAAGAGTCGGCCGAGATGGTTAAAAAAATACTCCTGCCATAAAAAAATATCCCGCCTATTTAGGCGGGTTTTTATTACGTGTAGAATATATCTATGCCTGACAAAGTCCTCATCTGCCAAAATTGTAAGAGCCCCTTCGTCTACTCCGAGTACGAACAGCAAAGAGATGCCAAAGAAGCCGTGCCTGAGCCTATCTTCTGCCCCATCTGCCACAGTATCAAAACCCAAGCGGCCATGCGTCCTGCCAAACCTAAACACTAGGTGATATAATCTCACCTAATACAAATTTCGGAGGTGTTCATTGAAAAACAAGCTGGTCAATATCGACTTTGAACATAATGGTACTTTGTTCAAAGCAAGAGTCAGTCAATTCTCTACGACAGCCATATTCCTCCCCAACAAAACTGTCCTTTTGACGTCTCTGGTTGTCCTCACCACCGGAGACAACAAGTTGAACAATCTTAAACGTGTCCGTCAAATCTATAATGGTAAAGGCGAACTTAATCCTCTTAAAACGCTTATCAACCCTGGGAACTGGGATAGACCAAAAGAAGTCCACTTTCCCATCGCTTTTGCAGAAGAACAATAACCAGACTCCAAGCCCCGATCATCGGGGCTTTTTTTTGGATTAAAAATCTTAAATATCAAATTTCAGTTTCTCGTAGTCTCCGACTACCGCAATCGACATATTTTCCTTACGGAAAATCTCCGCCGCCAGACTTCTGACATCTTCCATGCTAACCTTCTCTATTTTTTCAATGAGTTCTTCAGGGGTATATATCTTTTCCCTAAACAATGTATCTGCTAATGCATTGCCCAACACTCTTTCCGGTTTGTCGAGGTTCAAGGCAAAGCGTCCTTTCCAACAATTCTTAGCCACTTCAAGTTCACTATCTTTAATCGCCCAAATATTTCCACCCGCCAAACCAAAACTGATCTCAGAAATCAGCTTTATCGCTTCATTCAGTTTGCTCTTCGGTAAACCGGCACCGACCACTACACTTCCGGTATCGGTGAATTCTTCAAAATCAGACCAGATAGCATACGCCCAACCTCTTTCCTCGCGCACCTCACGCATCAATCGCGACATCCATCCATTTCCATAAATTAAATCGATAAGCCCCAAGGTAAATCGTCTCTCGTCGGTCATGTTAATACCCCTAAAAGCCATGTAGACAGCCGCTTGCTCTACCTTACGGCTGATTAACTTAATCCTCGGTTCTTTTTGGGTCTCCCAAACAAATTTATCCTTCTCCGGCAAAACCCGGTTGTCATCAATAAGAGGCGCAAACTCTTTTTTAATTAGCGAGAGTATCGACTTGTCTGATCCGTAATCACCTACTACTCCCACGACTATGTTCTCTCCGGTAAACCATTTCTCAAAATACTTCCTCAGTTCCTCAACCCTCATGGCTTTCAAACTCTCGACTGTCCCGATCACCGGTCTGCCCATGTTGGTCTTTCCGAATATCAATTTTCCGCACTCCTCAGCCGCTTTCCCGTTCGGATTGTCCTCATACATATAAAGTTCTTCAATTATTGTTCCCCTCTCTTTATCAAAGTGTTCTTTTGGAAGTACCGGTTCCGTCACCAACTGTCCTACGATCTCGGTTGCTAAGGCTACATGACTCTTGTCCATCTTTACCCAAAAACCCATCTCGTTATTTCCCGTATAAGCATTAAAAGTTCCACCCACCTTTTCCACCGCTTCATTGACATCAAACATCCGCGGAAACTTGCGTGTTCCCTTAAAAACAAAGTGTTCCAAAAAATGTGCCGACCCCGCTTCTTGATCAGTTTCTTCCCGTGAACCGGTACCAATCATCACCCGCACCGTCACCGACTCTCTATCTTCCGGAACTAGTACCACTCTTAACTTTCCCAGCGTATATATTTTTGGTGAAAATCTCATGCTTCAATTGTATCTCAGTTCATCTTATTAAACCAAAGAAAAGAGGCTTGGCTACTCGCCTCGCCTCTTATCTCTTTACGAACACTAAAACCTGCAACGTGCAAAGAACCTGTCCGACAGCTAATGCAACCTGATCAGGACGATGGATGGCAGATTGTACGTCTACAACACATACCTTCCAATCAAGCATTCTGTCAAAACATGGATGTTCTAAGCATCCTTATTCATACTAGAAGATTTTTTTTAAAAATTCAACCCCGCTCATCATCTTGTTGTGAAAACTTGCATGCCTGTTCCGTCAAAAACAACTTCCACATCTCCTTGCTTGTCAGTTCTGAATATTTCTGTTTTTACCTGATCTAACCGCATCAGAGTATCCCCGTGCGGATGACCGTAACTGTTTTTCGCTCCGACGGAGATCACAGCCACGGATGGTCTTAATTTATCAAGAAACAAAAAAGAAGAACTAAATTTAGACCCGTGATGGGGCACCTTTAACACATTTGTTTTTCTTAGCACTCCCAAGTCCACCAGTGCCAACTCCGTCTTTTCTCCTATATCCGCCGTAAACAAACTCGAAAACCCTTGATACCTCAGATAGATCACCATCGAGTCCTCATTTTCACGACTGGAACTTTTTTCTCCTGTTTCTGCCCCGTCACCTCCTCCTAACAATATATCAAAATATAAATCTTTATATCTATATACATCTTTATCTCTCGCCTTTTCAATCACCTTTCCAACTTTGTACCGCGACAGCAATCCTTTTAGTGCTCCATTGTGATCCACCTGCGGATGACTAATAAAAACCAAGTCAATTCCCCTGTCCCAAAAAGGCATTTCTTTTCCGAGACAGGCAAATAGCTTCTTCTCGCTCGGACCGGTATCGATAAGTGCTTGAAATGGTCCTAAAACGACCAGTGCTGCATCTCCCTGACCCACATCACAAAAGATAATTCTTAGTTTTCCGTCCGGCCACTGTTGCCACAACCACAACAGTCCCAAAATTACCAAGATAACTCCCCATCTTTTCCAGTTCACACTCCATCTTACAGAAAGCAAAAGAATTTTTTATAAGGGCAGGAGTCCAATGTCCTTTTTGCAACGTTTCGCAAGCTTGAATTGCTGGGTTTCTTCGAAGAAGAAAATTCAAGCTGAGAATCGAGATAACCGGTTTCCGCAGGAGAAGCCGGATTATCGGTTGCCAAAAAAGGATATGGACGACACAGCCCAAAAAAATTAGCTTCCAAAAAATCTAATTACCTCCACCATCCAGTGCGCAATAAAATATGTCAGGTAAGAAAAAACCCATGGAAGTACTTGCATCAGGGCTCCGGTGATCATCAAAACCGGCACCAAAGGTAATATAAAAATATTACTTAGTACTCCAATCCAACTCACTCTTCCAAAACTCCACCAGATTATCGGCCCCGTCAGAATCATCGTAGAAATTGATGTCAGAACTCCCGACCCGCTCAATACCCGTGACAACTTTTCATGATCAAAACTTAGCCACTTACTTATCCAAGGCTCCATCACCATCAGTCCAACACTCGCTGCCATTGACAACTGAAAACTAACATTCAAAAGTAATAGCGGCTCGACAAGAACCATTAACCACCCTGTCACCAACAAAACCCACCAGGAAATCGCTCTTCTACCTAAAACCGCTGCCCAAAACACCACACCTGCCATAATCACCGCTCTTATGACCGGAGGTTCACCACCCGCCTCCACTGCGTAAAATATCATCGCCAAAACCGCTACCACGCTGGCCCATCTTCGTTTCAAAAACCAAAAACAAATCGAAAGTACCGTTCCACCGACCAGCATTATGTTGTATCCTGATGCCACGGCGATATGAATACTGCCGCTTTTTATCATCAGATCATACATTTCTTGCCCTATATCTTTTTTGTAGCCTAAAACAATTCCCGCAACCAAGCCTGACTCGGGTTCGGGCAAGTATCTTCTGTAAACATCCATTATCTTTTCACGGAAGGTGTTAACCGATCTTAAGAATATAGCCTCGGAAAAATCAGCTTCCAATGAATCCGTCAAAACAAATATTTCTCCGTTGGTAAGCCACAATCTCCCCAAAAACCTGTCTATCACTCCACCATAAACCCTGCCAACAACCTGAACTTGAGATAGGCGTGAAAATATACAGCCATTGCGGGAATTAATCCAAAATCGGCCAACAACGATGATACATTCAGTATTCTTTTGATATACATTGTCTATTTTTCCCGTAACTCTTATAAGTGAGTTTTGTTTATATTGACCCGATTCGATCCATCCCAGAATAAATCGAAAAAATAAAACTGTTATCAATAAAAAAACTCTCCATCTCATACTAGTAAACAGACATCAGATCACGATTTCTATCAACAATTGTTTTTGAAAGCACTCCCTTGGTTACCAACTCATCAATACTTTGATACGGTCTATTTTTCACAATGGAATCGGCTCGGGCAGTACCTATACCCCAAAGGGTATCAAGTTCCGCAATGCTTGCGCTGTTTATATTCACCTTATTACCCACAGAATTAGCTTCATTATACCCATACGAGGTATTAGTATCTACGACTGATGGTATATAAATCTTCTGTCCGTCTTTAATCACCTCAGCCATATTAAGATTCTTTTCACAAAACTCCCGATCGGCATCATCAGCTAAACCACCGGCCAAAACCAAAACATCTTTTAGTCTTGATCCATCACTTAATTCGTAAACTCCGGGTGCAATTACGGCTCCTTCAATATCCACTATTAAGTTCGGATTATTATTTTTATTTCCGGAATCACCTCCGCTGATGTACTCCACTTTGTTCTGGCGGTCCACTAGAATACCCCTAAAAAAGCTTATGAAAGCAACAGTGGCACCAAGTAAGATAATTAAAAACAAAAACCGATCTAGACCCGTCAATTTTTTGAGAAATCTTTTATATAAATTTTTCTCCACTAATAAAATATATCACCTAACGCCATTACTCCGGAGTTCCTCCGCTTATTTCCGCAATATTTTTCGCCAATGATTTTAATATTTTTCTGTATATTTTTTTCTTCTAGTCTTAATAGCTAGGCATTAAATCATTATCACTATCGATAATATTCCGCTTATTCAATAACAATATATATCAAATTCTCCGCAAGCGATATTCGTAATTTCCGCAAAATCATTACTCCCATTCAGGTTCATTTTGACTATTTTTAAATACTGGTATTATTAAAGTATGCCCGAAAAGTACGTTCGCGCCCTACCATTATCCCTCACAATTATCGCTATTTTTGCTTGGACCCGGTCTCCTGCCCTAAATTCCTACAATCTTCAGCTTACGGGGGCTCTTATTCTGCTCTATTTCGTCTCCGGATATCTTTTTCGGGAAGTTAAGCGTTCATTCTTTATTGCCACCATTGTGCTCGTTTCTATCGTTCTTCTTCTTGTTTTCTCTTCCGGTGGTATCAACTCTCCCGTTTTTTTCATTCTTAACTTTCTATTATTTGCTATTGCCCTTTTGATTGCCCCATATCAAGCTGCTGTAGCCTCATTTCTTTTAATATCTATTTTTCTTTGGCAGAATTATCAAAACTTAACCTCGACAATCATCATTGATCTTTTGTCTTTGATCCTAATGACTCCTCTCGCGGTTATTTTTAGTAAAAGCTATCTTCAATCTCTTCAGGCCAAAGGTAAAATTTCACTCCTTAAAGAAGCCATAAAAGACGAACAAACAGACAGTCTGCTTTGGATCGCCACCACGGCAAAACCATCACTCGCAACAGTTCTAAACTCACTCACAGACGTCGTTATCTACCTCACCAAGAACCAAATATCCACCGTTCCCGAACAACTAGTCAACAAACTTAAGATCATTCAAAAAGACCTTATCAGTCTTTACTCCTCAACCGGCACCCTTGAGAAGTCCATTGAAGAGTCATCCGATAAGATGGAGTTATAAATCATAAAAACGTCTAATCCTTTCGGGTATTCTAACCCCTCTCAAGCATAAAACACAACTGTATCACCAAAAAAAACCAACCAGATAAAACTATAGCAAAAAGGCGCATCTTACTCGTAATTAAAAACCAAAAAATGTTTCAAAGCTCCAAATTAGACCCAAAAAAGAAGTTGATATACCTCATAACATCTATCTTTTCTTTGTTTTTTTTCACTGTACCGTGGCAAACAACTGTTTTTGCCGACGATCTAAAATCCCCTGCTTTTGAAATTCAGATGAGTACCATCAATATTACCGGGGGCCGTAAAAGCAACCTCAGTGGTACCATCAATCTTACCGACACCGTTGGTCAAACATTTCAGGGCCGGTTCGACGCCGCCGGCTACGTTATTCTTGCCGGTTTTCAGTACATAAACTCAATCATTCCTTTCTCATTTAAAATCAGCAGTCTTGACATCGACTTTGGAAGTTTAGTTCCCGGAACTCCCAGCACACGTTCAAACATTCTTACTGTCACCACGGGCAGCGCTTTTGGCTACACCGTTAAAGCCATTGAAGATCACCCATTAAAGACTAGTGCGGACGGTATCAGCACCATCCCCGATACTGCCTGTGATCTGGCAACTCCCTGTCTTCAAACGGACGCCGATATCTGGGAAGACGATGCCCGGTACGGCTTTGGCTACAACATGTCCGGTGCCGATGTCGACACATCCGACTTCGCAGATGACACCTATTTCCGCCCATTTCCGGTTCAAAATGTTGATCAGCCGGCAATCGTTATGTCAAAAGGCGGTGTTGCTACCTCTTCGGCAGCCACTGTCACATACAAAGTCAACATCGAGGGTGCGCAGGCTGCCGGAACATATCAAAACTCAATTCAATATATTGCCATTCCATCCTTTTAAATGAAAAAGAACATTATCTACCTCTTACTGCTCCTTCCGGCAACTTTTTTCTCTTTTTTTCTGACCTCAAGTCAAGTAAGTGCGGCAGACTACGGCATGTCTATCTCTCCACCTCTCCTCCGGGTCCATATTAAACCGGGAAAATCAATCACTCAGGCATATAAAATCGAAAACTTGGGTCTTTCGGACAAAACACTGGTCGTAAGTATTGTTCCCTTCTCCGAAGCCGACAACTTCGGCAATCCGCTTCTTAATCCCAAAACCAGTGCCTCTTGGTTAAGCTACTTCGATCTGGCCAACTCACAGATAAAACTTGACAGGCCTTTCACTATTAGCGCCGGCTCATTCGAACAACTGGTCCTTAGTTTCACTGCCCCGATCGATGCACCGCTAAAAGACATCTATGCCACCCTAATGGTTTCAACCTATGAAAATACTCTTGGTCAAACTTTTCAAGGAACCGCTCTCCGTGCCACCATAGGATCCAATTTACTCATCACTGTTAGTTCTGAGGCTTTTCCCAACACCATACTAAAAATCGAAGACTTCTCCCCTGTTGGGAGTGGTTTTATTAAGATGGGCAACCTTTACTTCGCCGATAGCATTACTCCGGTTAAATTTAACGCCATGGTCAATAACGAAGGTAATTTCCTCTCCGAAACCAGAGGTATTTTCCGTGTCACTACCGCAAACAACAAGCCTGTGCACCTTGAAGGGATACTTCCCGTAAATGTTATTGCCAAGTCCAAAAGACAGCTCTTAAATCCGCAAGGACAAAGCTTTGAGTTCGCTCCATCACTTGGCAGGATCGGTCTTCACAAAGTTTCTCTTGAAATAAAAACCGACAACTCCAACACTACCGGAACCATTGAAATCTTCTTTTTTCCCCTCAAACTGTCTCTGGGGCTTTTACTCGCCCTTATCATTGTTATCTCAATCGTAAAAATCACCTCTGGACGTTCTCCTGAAGAACCATAAATTATTTATAATTTTTTCCCCTTTGACTAAGCAGTAATTTCATGTCATATTGAATAAGACATGAAAAAAATAGGTAAGAGTTTTGTCGTACAAATTTCGATTCTGTTACAGATTTCATTACTCCTATATCCCTCACTTTCATACGCAGCTAATCTCACTACAGTCAAAAACACTCTTCAAAGTTCCCGCATGTCTTTTTCGGGTAGAGTCAAGTCTCCAACGGCTGCCGGCAGTTCAAACGTCTGGATCTATACCGCTACCTCCGGTATCTACACCTCTGTCTCCACCGCAGGATTAAAACCGGGCGACTCGGTAAGGATTGGAGCCACCAACACATACACCATTGTCTCTATAGTAGATGCCGACGAGTTTACCGTAACTCCGGTTCTGGCCGCAGGAGATGCCGACGACGGTACCGATCCTATCTTCTACAAAGCCGTACCCAAACAAATGATTACTTTTAATACCGCCTCCGCTGTCGAGAGTGGTTTTTTTCAAGTACTGATCGCTGCAGGCGCTGCCGGTAACGATAATATTCCTGACATTACCGGTTTTGACTTCAACGGAGGACCTACCGCCACCGCTTCAAGCGTTACCGGATACGCTTTTTCCGCCGGAGTTGCCACCGCTGCCGGAAGTGCCGGTTGTACCGCTCCTGCCAACTATCACTGTTTTGAGTTTCACTACACCGGCACCGGTGTCATTGGAGCCGGCATTCTCCTCACCATCGGTCTTCAAGACGGCACCAACACTATGATAGCTCCCGCTCCCTCGGCTTCAAGAGTCGCCAACACAGCCGATGCCTATACATATATAGTTAAAAACTTTGTCAACGGTTCTAATCCGGAAAGTGCCACTCCTGCTGATATTAGTACCGGAAAAATTGCCGTTATCGAACCGGTTCGCGTCACTGCCACGGTAGAACCGAGTATCACATTCAAAATTGAAGGTGTTGCTGCTTCCCAATCAACATGTAGTTTGACAACCGATGTCACCACCACCGCTACTTCGGTTCCCTTCGGTGTTTTGTCTCTGGATACTTTCCGTGTTGGTACTCAAAAGATAACCGTCTCAACAAATGCTGCCAGTGGTTACTCTGTTACTGCAATTGAAAATGAAAGACTAAGTAATCTTGCCGCAGTCCCGTCATACATTCCCAACACTCTTTGTGACTCCGGTGCTTGTACATTCTCCGGTGCCGGTTCCGCTTGGGCCACAGCAGCCGCTCACGCCGGTTTCGGTTACACTCTCGACATCGTCTCCGGAACTCCCACCATTATTCCGACAGTTGGCAATTTCCGCCCCTTTGCCAGTCTTGCCGCCAACGAACCTCCCACACAGATAATCTCAAATGCTGGCGTCGCCAGTTCTCAAGCTGTTCATGTTTGTTACAAAATTTCCGTTGACGCTACCCAACCGGCCGGTGATTATGAAAATCAGGTTACCTACACCGCCACCGCTTCTTTTTAAATACCTAAAAATAAAATAAAAATGCCAGCCCAAAAAAATCTTTTCAAAGCTCTTGCTTCAGTCATCACTATTTTTCTTTTTGCCTGTTTTGCCGGTTACACAAATGCTCAATCATTTTCATCTACCACCGCTATACCTCCCAAAGTTGAGCTTAAAGGAGATCCTGGACAAACATTAACTGCCACTTTAAAAGTAAGAAACGACTCCCTTCAAACAAATAACTACACCATCACCGTAGAAGACTTTGTTGTCGTTGATAATCAAGGCACGCCTGTTCCGGTAACCACCAATGTCAGCAACCGTTGGTCACTTCGGAACTGGATTACTGCTCCCAAAATGATCCCCGTCGATGCCGGCGGACTGCAAGTGGTAAACGTCACCATCAAGATCCCCTTAACCGCTCTTCCGGGTGGTCATTACGCCATGATTACTTACACTCCAAACGCCGATAGCAAATCCGGTGACCTAAAACAAACCGGCAACATCATCACTCAAAGAGTCGGCACACTTCTCTATGTAACAGTCAGCGGTCCCGTAACGGAAAAGGCAAGTATTACCAAGTTTTCGGCTCCAAGATTCACGGAGATGGGACCGGTAAACTTCACCGGTACTATCGAAAGCCTCTCCACTGTCCACGTCAACCCCAAAGGCACCATCACTATCTCCAATCCAATTAACTCCAAAGTTGCCGAGATCGTGGTCGATGCCGGAAACATCTTTCCCGAAACGTCACGCGAATTTACGTCCATCTGGAACCAAAAATGGGGTTGGGGACGTTACAGGGCCAGTCTAAATCTTACTTATGGAACTGCGGGAGTTCTCGCTGCCACAACCTACTTCTGGTTCTTCCCCATAAGACTGGTAATCTATATCCTCATTGGTCTTATCGCCGTCCTTACCATCATCATTATTCTCAATAATCGTAGTAAGAGACATCAGAATGAACTGGAAAAAGAAGTCCGGGCACTAAAAGAAGAACTTCAAAACGTCGAAAAACGTCCCTAACCCAAACCAGATATACTGAAAATGGTGTTCAAAGTTACCGCCAAGCTATTATTTTTCGTTTTTCTTTTTTATATTCCAAACAATCCGGTTTTTGCTGCCGACTCTATCAGCACCAACTCAGCCGAAGTCAGCGCCACGGTCATCAGCACCACTTTTAATCCACCAATTCTCGTTGCCCCAAACGACAACTCCGCCACCAAGAACACCAGAGAACCCCTTGTCTTTAGACGTCCTTCTCCTATTCCCGTAACTCCTCTGCATCACTACGACCTTTATCTTGACGGTCTGGTATTTGCCGCCTCAATAAGCGACAGTGTCATTTTTCAAAATTACTATTTATACAGCGTCAGCCGTACGGACGACACTTTCACTCTAAACTTCAACAGCGATCTCACTCAGGGTTATCACACCTGGAAAGTTATCGCTTACAACACGGCGGGTACCAGCTCCTCTTCGGAAACCAGAACTTACTACATCGACTCTGTTTATCCATATATCGTTCTCCAAAAAGTTGATCATCAGACACTAAACTGGGACACGAGAGACTCTAATACCATTCCCGACATCAGTCAAAGAAGTCTCACGGTCACCACCCCAAATCCGCTTCTTACGGGAACTGTTGAGCCCTACGCCAACATGCAAATTATACTGATGTGTCCACAAAATATACTAAACTGTCAAAACCAGACTTGGCAGGGAAACTATCCGACAGGCATCTGGCAGCACCGTTTCTACGGACTCGTCCGCGGACTTGTTTACACTGTTTATATCTCAGCTACCGATAGCGCCGGTAACTCTACCATTTTCCCCGAGTTCTTTCTCGCCTACGGCATTACTTCCCCAACAGCCACAACTACCCCCACAATTACTACCGCCCCCGAAGCCAGCCCTTCGCCAACTCCCCTCATCGAGATTCCTCCCACACCCTTTATTCCTGCCCCTCCCGTCTCTCCTACACCTCCGGTTTTTCTCACCGCCACCCCTACAGCGCCCAAAATCGGTCCGGAATACTGGCTGTTGATTATCCTCGTCCTTGGCCTTCCCCTTCACCTTTTCATGACCTACTTCGGCACAAAAACCCGTTTCGGCAACCTGATTAAGTTTTTATTTGTTCTTCTCTTCCCCTTTCTTGGAAAGAAAGACTATCAAACCACACCCTTCACCACACTCGATATGTTTGATCCGGACAAACTCGACTCGGCATGGCAATCAAAACTTTCCGACATCAATGGATACTACGGATTGACTTCTCCGTTACTGGATAAAATATTTATAAAAATTTCCTGCACCGGACGTTACTGGAAAAATGTCATCATAAATGGAACAACTCTACCTAATATCTGCTTATTTCCGATACTGGATGACACTACAATCTCGCAGGACCGTCTCCGGATACAATTCATGAAGTTCCGTTCAATCCCGTTGATCATCGCCTGTCTTACATCCGCCTTTGCTCTGACAAAACAGCCAAACTATTTCTTCCTTATCTATCTTTATCTATCACTTCAGCTGGCTTTCTCCGAGTACCTCTATCCCAAGATCTCAAAATAAACATCTTGAGTAAATATTGCGATAACATGAATCCTTGTTCTTTATACTACGTTACGCAATACAACAGATTCTGCAGTACTTAGTCCTTATGAGGAAGTTACGCAAAGCGAAAAAGCATGGTTTCTATGTATTCATAGAATTTTTCGCTGTGTAATAGGCTGCGATTTACGCAGGTAAATCGACATGGCCGGTCCTCAGAAGGACAAGTACGGGAGGAATCAAATTAAAAATAAATACTTCGGGTAAATATAGTATCGTTGCGCATAAATCCTAACTGTATCACTAAAACTTTATAACTATATCAGATATCATCACATACTATCTATAAACATCATTCAGACACAGTCGTGTAAAATTATGCCTAATTATCATATCCGCATATAATTTAGTATTTCTAGCCTTTATTTCCGCATATGAAAATTAATTAACGCAATTCCTTGCGTCGATTATTTGAGGTATTTTGACTTAAATATCTAAACTTAGCTTCATGTCGATATTTACCGCATCGGCTTATTCTTCCCTATCCGGTTTTCCATCTTTTACTTCTCCGACTTGACTTACACATCAAGCCTTATTATATTAGTATATAGACGTCTAATATCGTCTAATATGAACCTAAACACAAGTTATCAACAAGTAATTTAAAAATGTTAATAAACGACTATTCGCAACAAGATTTGGTTAATAATTCAAGCACAAATATCTCTTTTTCCGAGATTTTGACTGCGGGAATTATCTTTATCGTGCCCATTATCTTTCTTTTAGTCATCTCGGCCAACTAAACAATCGATGTTCCTGCCCAACCAATTAGAACTCCAAACTTTATTCTCCGGATTTCTTTTTGAGGCTGGATTATCCTCCGTTTCCGTTAAGAACTATCTTTCCGATCTTCGTAATTTTCTCTCATTTTGTGCCTCTATTTCCGATCATGACAGCCCTCCAACCGTTCAAGAAATATTTCAGAACCTTTCTAAATTTCTCAATCAATATCTTGACGAACAAAAACGAAACTATACTCCGCAAAACACTTTAAACCGGCGTTTAGCCTCAATTAGACGCTTTTCTGTCTTCATGGACTCAAAATTTGGGCTTGCTCCAAGCAACAAAGAATCTCACATTTCATCAAAAAACACTCCTACCATTGTTGGTTCCTCAGAATCCTCCGGAGAAAATGCCCGTCCGGGTATTGAAAAAATTCTTGACCAATTTAGACATTTTCTGGAAAAAGAAAAAAAGACGCATTCTACAGTAAAAAACTATATTTCAGATCTTAATCACTTCTTTGAATGGAGTGCCAGCTCTACCCCTTTCATGGATCAGGATTTTGAAAATCTTCTCAGTATGTCACAGCTGGAAGCCTATGTTACCTATCTCAGACTATCTCATACTAGTACATCTGTCATTAACCGGCGCCAATCATCAATAAAACAATTCACCCGTTACTGTTTCCTTCAAAAATATATTCCCATTAATCCATTTGAATATAAACATGAAGCTCCCCGGCTTGCTCCCCTTTCTTGGTTTGATAGGTTGATAACTCCAAAAAATAAGGCTAAAAAGAGCGGTCCTCGAACTCGGTTGGCTATTTGGTATCAAAAATATAACTCTCTACCGTTTACGCCCTATCTCCATCTGGCAATCCTCGCTCTGGCCACCTCTGCCATGGTTATCTTTGGCTACAACCAGATCATCAAACAGGCTGTACCCAGTTCGGCTGCTTTACCCACGGTTCCCAGACGTCAACTCTCTTTTCAGGGGCGTCTTACCGACTCATCAGGCACACCGATTGTCGCTCCGGTCACTGTTGTTTTCAAGCTTTGGAACCATCTGACTGCCGGATCTCAACTATATACCTCAGGAGATTGTTCTATAACTCCCGACGGCAATGGTATTTTTAATACTCTAATTGGAAACGGTACCTGCGGACCGGAAATCGCCAATACAGTTTTCACGGAGAACCGTGATGTTTACTTAGAGGTTGCTATTGGAGTGGAAACCCTCACCCCCAGACAACAAATCGCTACCGTTGGTTACGCCCTAAACTCAGAGACCCTCCAGGGGTACCCTGCATCCGCCACTGCCACAATCAACACCATACCCGTTGTCGACAACAACGGTGACATCAACATCGCCTCCTCCCCTTTTTCAATTAATTCCTCAGGAACATCATTTACTCTGTCAGGTCAAACTCTCAATTTAATAACAGCTCCAAACTCCGGAGGGGACATTGTTATTCAGCCGGATGATATTGGTGGAGGTATGGTTCTAATTGATGTTAGTGGTGTAACTAACACTGATGCTCTCCGTATCATAGATGCCAATCTAACTACGGGAAATCTCATCTCCGGTTACATAGGCAACAACAACTACACCGGTAGACTTCTTTCTCTCACTTCAGGTTCATCGGAAACCGACCGTTTTTATGTCGGAGCCAGCGGTCAAACCATGATAAACACCGCCGCCACTCTTGCCAATGCCGCCCTAATTGCCAATCAATACGGCACAGGTGATCTCTTTACCGCCTCTGCATCGGGCACCGCCAAGTTTACTATCGGAAACACCGGAAATATTGCCGCTACAGGCACACTTACAGGCCTCACAGGTCTAACTGTTGCTTCGGGAACAGTCTCTCTCCCTAATCTGGAAATAAATAATGCCGAAATCAGCGAACTTGACTGGACAAAGCTCCAAAACTATCCCGCAGCTTGTCCGGCAGGTGAAGTAGTTCAACAAATTGGTGATACTCTCACTTGTGTTGCTCTTCCCCTTCAATACTGGCAACGCACCGAAGGCTCTCTAGCTCCTCTATATATTACTGACTCTCTAAACTTAGGATCCACAGCCACAAGCTCCGCTTTAGTCCATCTTGCGGGTACCGCAGCCGAGAATTCTTGGATCAATACCGGTAACTTTGGTATTGGAACTACAAATCCAACCGCCAAACTGGATGTTGAAGGTTCTGCCTCTATCTCAGGAACTCTCGCTTTTAGAGGTACAACTGATCCCAAAATAGATATCTTAAACGGAGAAATTTTTGGTATTCGTCTCTCCCCCGGTGGTGATGTGGAACTCACTCAAGCTTTTACTCTTACCAATACAGGCATCAACTCAACCAATATTGGTGCCACCACACCGGAAACCGGTGTCTTTACCGATCTCTCATCAACAGGCAGTACTACTTTTGGAGACGCTGGTGGCGACACGGTCACCTCAAACGCCGGAGCTTGGACATTTGCCAATGCTACAACAGTTGCTTTAAATAATATTGTAAACTCCCTAAACATCGACTCGAATACAATTTCTGTTGATGCATTAAACAACCGGGTTGGTATTGGTACCACAACTCCACTAACAGCTCTTGACATTGCCGGCTCAGCTTCTTCCTCGGGGACTCTCTCATTTACTGGATCAACTGATCCTAAAATCAACATTCTAAATGGTGAAAACTTTGGTATTCAGACATCTGTCGGCGGTGACGCCGTGTTCACCGAAAGATTTACTATATTAAACAATGGTAATGTCGGTATTGGTCTAATAAATCCCTCATACACACTCGATATCAACGGAAGTATGCATCTCTCAGGTGCCCTGATGGATGTAAACACACAAGCAGGAGGTACAGGACAAATACTTTCCAGCACTGGTACCGGTGTTGACTGGATCGATCTTCCGGCAGCTTCCGGAAACAACAGTCCATGGAACTGGAATACCGGAGTTATTTATCCTTTCTCAATTACCGACGCTGTTAACTTAGGCAATGCAGCTACAGCCTCGGCAACAGTCCATCTTGCAGGAGTCGTGACAGATGATTCTTTTGTCATGGGTCAGTTTGGAATCGGTCTCATCAATCCGGCTAACGCTCTAGACGTAACAGGAGACGTAAACATTACCGGAGCTCTAAAAGACAACGGATCCGCAGGAAATTCCGGAGATGTTTTGTCCAGTACCGGAACAGGAATTCAATGGATTGCCCCTTCATCGGTTGTCGGCGTCAATCAGGGTTGGACGTGGAATACCGGTGTTCTCTATCCAACATCCATCACAGACGCCATAAATTTAGGTAATGCAGCCACAGCTTCGGCAACGGTTCATTTAGCGGGGATAGCAACAGATACTACTCTAATCAATACACCATTGGATATAAATGCTTCTAAAAATTATGCCACCAACATTAATACTGGTACATCAACAGGGGCAATATCTATTGGAGGCGGATCAAACACTGTCGCCGTTGACTCAACAAACTGGAATGTCTCCACCCTCGGTGCTGCCACTGATTTCACCGGCTTCAACGGTTTAGTAGTCACAGCTAATACCGGTGTCATCACCACGGGAACGTGGAATGCTTCTCTCATTCCTCTTGCCTACGGAGGAACAAACAAAAATATGCCTCTTACCCAAGGTGGAGTAGTATGGGTAGACTCCGACTCAATGGAAGTATCTGCCGTTGGAGTTGCGGGTCAAATCTTGTCCAGTAATGGTACTGCTGCACCTACATGGATCAACGCACCCACCGGAGGAAACAACAGTCCTTGGGACTGGAATACCGGAGTTATTTATCCTTTCTCAATTACCGATGCTGTTAACTTGGGAAACGCGGCAACAGCCTCGGCAACAGTTCATTTGGCAGGAATAGCAACAGATACTACCTTAATCAACACACCCCTAAACATAAACGTATCTCAAAACAATGCCACCAATATCAATACCGGTACATCAACAGGGGCTATTACTATTGGAGGTGGTGCTGTCACTCAGACAATCACCCTTAACTCCAGTGACTGGGATGTCAACACCACAGGAGACATGACCGGTATTGGTGCCATCACCATGGATGGTTTACTAACCGGCACACTGGGATCGACCATCACCGGAGCCGCCGTTAATCTCAATGCTTCCTCAAACTTTGCCACCAATATCAATACCGGTACATCAACAGGAGCTGTGGCTATAGGTGGTAATGGTGGTACGGTTGCCATCGACTCCAGTGACTGGAATATCGATGCCACCGGTGCCATGTCAGATATCGGCGCCATTGCCATGGACGGTGCCATTACCGGTTCAACCGGATTTAATGGTCTGGTTGTGACAGCCAACACGGGTGTCATCACCACAGGTACTTGGAATGCATCTCTCATTCCCCTTACCTACGGAGGCACAAACAAAAATATGACGGCTGTAAATGGCGGAGTCGTCTGGACAGACGCCGACTCAATGGAAGTGTCCGCGGCAGGAGCTGCAAATCAGATCTTAACCAGCAATGGTGCTGCTGCTCCTTCATGGATAGACCGTTCTGCCCTTAACTTCTGGCAGAGAAACTCCGGAGCCCTTACCCCGTTGGAGATCACCAATGCTCTTAACTTGGGTGCAGTAGCCACAGGTTCTGCTATTGTTAGTCTCCCGGGAACAAGTGGCGATGATGCCCTATTTAATCTTGGTTCAGGCAATGTTGGTATCGGTGCAAGCAGTCCAAATTACATGTTGACGATCGATGCAGTTGATGGTGGCAATACTAATCTTTTAAGTATTTCCGATATTATGGGAAATCAAGTTGCAAAAATTACCGGCGATCTCACCGATTCCAATGATCTTGCTTTTTCTTTTGGTGACACAACCGGATTGTTTGGCTTCTCCGGGAATCAAACCACCGGATACTTCTCTTTTATCGGCGGCAATGTCGGTATAGGAACTCAAACACCATCTGTAGCACTGGAAATCGCCGGAGCTACTTCAACCATAGCCAACGCTTCTGGAAACATCACTTTTAATTCTGCATCAGGTATTTTTGATTTCTCAGGAGACAGTCTCTCAAACTTCCTAAATGCAACAGCCAGCGGACAGATTCACTTAGGCAACTTCTCCGATGCCGCTCTACCCACAGCCCTTGGAACCGGTTCCATCATATATAGTACAACCCAAAACAGCGTCCTCGTTTGGGACGGGGCGGCTTGGAGTTTACTTGCCGGCGACACCGGTACAAGTTACTGGCAGCGGAGTGGTGGTGTACTTTCACCTCTAGACCTCAACGACGCCATAAATCTCGGAAACACAGCCACCGCTTCAGCCTTTGTTCATCTGGCAGGAAAAACTGGGGATAACTCATTTATAAACACCGGAAATTTCGGAATCGGTCTAATTAATCCTTCGGAAAAACTTCAAGTTACCGGTAACGCCATCATTTCCGGTAATTTTCTTCCCAATAGTGATCTCAGTGGTAACATCGGTAGCGGAACAAAAACTTGGCTGGCTGTTTATACTGCCGGTATTAATGATGCATCCGGAACCGAAACCATTTCCGTTTCCAACAGACGGTTGGTAAATGGAAACTGGAACATAGAAAGCGGTCTAAGAATTGGAGATCTGGACTCTCCGGGAGCATATAAGCTTTGGGTTCAGGGCAATGCCAGCGTCTCCGGTACTTTTAGCACCGGCGGAGATGCTTCTATTGCCAATGGTGTCGGAAAAATCGATGTCGGTACCGTTGACCCTCCATACACTATAAATGGCTCAAAATATGCCACCTACATGGCATCCATGGTTGGCATCAAAGAAGAAACAATCGGTAAAGTTACCACAACCGCAGATGGCTATGTCGAAGGACTTGGTTACCGGACTCTAATAGACCTTGATCAGCAACCAATCGGCTCCGATGTCTGGCTTTTCAGCCAAACTACCGATATTCAGTCACACATCAATGATCTCTCTGTATTGCTTACTCCCGAAGGTCAAGCCAAAGCTTGGTATGAAGTAGACAAACCAAATAAAATCCTCGCTATCTACTCCTCCACTCCCACCAGTATTACCTACCGTCTTTCCGCTCCCCGTTTTGATGCATACAAATGGACAAACACCCGCACTTCGGTATCCGTTGGTCATGTCATAAACGATCCTAATATCTACACCAATACCGGCAGTATCTTTGACAATCCGGTTATTTCCCCCGAACTCATCGCCAAAGAAGACGGCACTTATACTTTACTGACCAACGGTCAGGAAAACAAAGAGGTTTCCACTTTTATGAGTAGCATCATTGCCAACCTTCAAGTTGGTGCCGCAGTTGTCGCCAATCTCGTTACCGACAATCTTACCGTTAAGACAAAATTAGTCTCACCTCTAGCCGACATCGATCAAATCAATGCTATAAACGCCACCATCTCCGGCACTTTATATGCAAACGACATCAAAGGGCAAACCATTGATACACTTCACGCCCAAATTAATCTCTTGGATGAAAAATACTCTACCGCTTCCGCTATTCTTTCTGATCTCCAATCCAGATACGGAAGCTACGACTCTCTCCTAAGCGGCATCTCCACAGCCACAGTATCCGGAGACCCGCTTGCTCTTTCTCCTCTAGC